>Ga0172362_10000017_pt1 | contig 94493 bp, 92 predicted proteins | sample LakKivs1_kivu2a2_FD_114534 | JGI IMG/M metagenome (GOLD analysis project Ga0172362, IMG submission 114534) | Sediment microbial communities from Lake Kivu, Rwanda - Sediment s1_kivu2a2 | ecosystem: Environmental > Aquatic > Freshwater > Lake > Sediment | place: Rwanda: Western Province, Lake... | reverse complement strand
ATTCTTCACTCTCCTTTCTTGAACTTCCAGCCGAAATTCGTCAGCCCACTTTATCGAACATAAGCGGTGTGGAAGCGGAGCAGAAGCGGAGTTTTAACACAAATATGCAAGTATTGTTGCATTTAAGGAAAGGGTGGAAATAAGTTTCCTTTCCCTTTAGGGAGTAGGTATGGGCAGGAAGGGGCTGGGAGGGTTGGTTTGGTTTGTCTTTACCCAGAGGACGAACTTTCCCACGTACAGGTTGAAGGCGCTCAGGGGCCTTCCTACAGCTAAAGCTGCAGCCTCCCAGGCCGAGCTCTTCGCCACCCTTGAGACCGTGATTTTCCCCGAGGAAAGAAGTCCCCGGAATCCGGTTTTCGATCTGGGGGAGAAAATCAGGGGAAGAGGAAAATTGCCCTCTGCCTTGACCTTCTTTCAAAAAATTTTGCTCTCTTTTTAAAAACTTAATTATTTCCCCTGAAAAATCTTTATTTCTTCCTCCATTTTGGTTATTCTAAAAATGGCTCCTTAGGGAGACTATTAAGGGAATTCCCACGCAGTCAGCAGGAAAATTCGTCTGGCACTGGAGCCTTGAAATCGGCAGAACAAAGGTTTAATCTAATTTCCCAAGGGCCGGCGTAGCTCAGTGGTAGAGCAGCTGATTTGTAATCAGCTGGTCGGGGGTTCAAGGCCCTCCGCCGGCTCCAGCTTCAATCCAAATTCGCCCTTTCATTTTCTACTTTTTCATCCCTTTCTCTGAGGGAAAAATTCTTTTTCCTGCGGCGCAGTTCAACGGTAGAGCAGGCTTGTAATCAGCTGGTCGGGGGTTCAAGGCCCTCCGCCGGCTCCAAACTCTGTTCCCCGTGCTCCTCGGCCTCTAAATCAGCAAAGGCTTTCTCAAAGAACTCCACCATCTTTAGAAAAAGAGTCTCCTGGTTTCGAGGCTTGGAGATCCCGTGTCCTTCATCCTCAAATTCTAAAATTTCGAAGTCAACTCTCCATTTTTCCAGGAGAGATTTCACCGCTTTAACGTTTTCCGGGGTGACGTTGGGGTCGTTCTGCCCCTGGACTGTTAAAAGCCTTCCCTTGATGTTCTGAATGTAGTTTACCGGGGAGCGTTCTCGATATCGTTCAAGCCTCTCATTTGGGCTTCCTCCCATCATCTCCTCTGAATAAGTCCTGAGGTCCGGCCTCGTGGTATGGTAGTCAACGATTAAGTCGGTCATTCCGCAAATGGGAATAGCGGCCTTAATCAGTTCGGGAGGGTAATGAGTAATAGCCCACCAGGAGGAATAGCCGCCATAAGAGGTGCCCGTAATCCCGATTTTTCCTTTCTCTGCGGCCCCCTGATCTAACAATTTCTTTATTCCTGCAAGAATGTCTTCCTGCTCTCTGCCTCCGAAGCCATCTTCCTTGATTTTTTCCTGAAATTCCAGGCCGAACCCTGTGCTCCCCCTGTAGTTGGGATCGAGTACCATAAATCCTTCGTGCGCGAAAAACTGAATCTGAGCGTTAATTCGATCCTGACTACAACTTGTTGGTCCTCCATGAACGTAGACAATTGTCCCTTTGGGCTTTCCTTTTGGCCGGTAAAGCCACCCATGTATTGGTAGCCCGTCTGTTGATTCCCAGGCAACCTCCTCTGCGGGGAAGAGGTCCTTCGGTCGGAGCCGGGTTTTCTCCCAGACCCCGGTGAGGCTAAGGAAATTCTCAGGTTCCGCCTCTTCCAAAGATAAAAGAACCAAATCGGTTGGCTGAGTGGAGCTGTAATATTCAGTCGCCCAGAGCCTTTCCTTTACAGGAACAAGAGGAACGAGGTTTCCCGGGCACGATGGAAATGCCAACTCTAAACCGCCTTTCAATTGGTAAATTGATGAGCACACCCGGGCGTTCTTAAGCTGTAGGAAAACCAGACAATCACCCACTGGCGGGACGAGCACCTCTTCAATATTTCGCTTTAAATCCGTAACGATCCAGCGAGTCTGATTTGTTTTCATGTTCCATATTCCCACTTTTTTGCCATCCTTCAGCTGGGCAATAAACACTATTTCTTCTCCGTTGGGGAGCCACTTGGCATAAACTTTGGCGTCCGGGCCAAAATTGAGAATTTCCCGATTTTCCCTACCTTCAACGCCTACAAGCCATACCTGGATTCCTGCAGGGTGTAGGTCTGATCTGGAATATAAAATGTAGCTTCCTGTGAAATTGAGCTCCATGTAAAACTCCCCGGCCCTTTCTGGTTTGGCAATGGGTTTTCTATTTCCGGTCATTAAATCCTGGCGGTAGAGCCAGGTTGGCCCAATTTCCTCGTTTGAATTAATGTCCCAGTTAGCACCATAAAATAACCACTTTCCATTGGGGTGGAGTTCCCCTCCTCTAATGTAGTAATTTGGCTCAGGTTCAGTTAAAGGAATCATTTTGCAGGGTTCCTCAAGGTACACCAGAAAAAGGCGCGCTCTTTCATTTCCACCGATATCCTCCGAGACGATGACTCCTCTGGAGTCTGGCGTCCAGGAGACAAGGTAGGTATTCTCCTCAGAGTTCGTCAGCCGCAGAGGCTTTCGGGAACCATCTACAGCAACGGCAAAGACGTCTGCTCCTGGGCCGATCCGAAACCAGGTCCAGGCGATCCAGGCCCCGTCCTTAGAGACAATCGGGTTATATATATTAGGAAGGCCCAGTAATTCTTTTAGGTACTCTATTCTGTTCATTTTCAGCTAACCCTTTACCTCGAAAGTAGGCTTCTGTAAAATTTTAGAATTGAATAGTGAGTATCACAAATAAAGCGAATCGAGTTTTCAAAAGTGCGTTTTTCAAAATCCAGTTGTGGTATAATGTTTAAAATACAGGAGGCACCGTGGAGAAAAAAGTAAGGGAAAAAATCTTAATAGTTGATGACGAGCCCGATATAGTTAAGCTTCTCGGTGATTTTCTTACTGGCCTGGGTTACCGGATAATCGCTGCTTACAATGGGAGAGAGGGTCTGGAAAAAGCTCGCGAGGATAGGCCGGATTTGATTCTCCTTGATTACGTAATGCCAGAAATGGATGGTTACGCATTTCTGGATGAGCTTCGTCATGATCCTCAGCTGTTAACTATTCCCACCATCATGATCACCGTCAGAGATTCCTATGTGGACCAGATCTATGCAGCGGTTCACGCTACTCCCGATTACCTCACCAAGCCCTTCACTTTAAAGCAGCTCCAAGAAACGGTCGAGAAGGTACTCAACCGGAGAAAGTCAGCTTAATTCAAGAAGCTTTGTCTGACCTCCAAACTTTACTGGACTCAATAAAGGGAGTTTCTTCGGGCGGAGAGGTTATAATTGCGCTTAGCGGTGGTCTTGATAGCTCACTGGCGTTTTTTTTATCGGTCCTGGCCTGGGGTAAAGAGAGAGTAATTCCCGTTCACGTTGACTGGGGGATCTATACTTACGGGGGAATCCCTGAAAAAGTGCGCATGCTTTGTTCCGGGTTCGACCTGGAGCCTGTTTTTATATCCGGACAGTCAGCATTGGAAGGCGTCTTAAAGAAAGGACCTGCCTGCAACAGGTGCACCAGGAAAGCCAAGTTAGGGCTTATCCGCTCCTTTTTTCCAAATAGTTTGATTGTTACGGGAGCCAATCAAAGTGATTCCTGGGGAAGCAGAGGGAAATCGCTGATCAACAATGTTTACGCTCCCCTTTTCCCACTAACCAAGGCAGAGGTGAAGGATTTGGCCAAAGAGCTGGGTCTTTTTGTGGCTCCGATTGGAGAAAGCTCTGTTCGTGAGGGTTGTAAAGCGAAGCACCTCCTTAAACCCCTTGTTTCTCATGAATTTCACGGTGAAGCCGTGTCCATGGCTAACGAGCTCCTTCTCAATTTTTTAAAAAAGGCAAAAATGGAAGCCCAGCTGGCTAACGTAAAAATAGTTGGCCCTCTTAATGCGAACATTGCTATCGTCAATGTTCTGCCTTATCTTGATCAGGAGACTAAAGGAGAGCTCAAAGAAACTCTCAAAAAGATAGACCTCCTGGATAAGATAATTTTTGCCGATTCCTCTCTTCGACTGACAATCGTCTGTAATCCTGCGATTTACAATGATGCCCATGCCCAGGCTGCAATTAAAGACGGCATCCTCTCCCCATCATTCAGCGCCCCTCTTGAGTGCCGGTGGATCAAGAGTGAGAACAAAAGGCTTTATTCTTTTCACGTCGTAGCGGTCGAAAAACTATGAGTAATTGACTTTGCCTCGATTTTTATTTTAATTTAATTAACCGAAGCGGAAGGGAGGAGAGTATATGCCCAGGCGTGGTTCCGGAAAAAAGACGGGAAACAAGGCCACCAAGTCCACCTCTAAAAAGAAGAAGAAGAAATAGACTCACCTTGGGATTTAAAGTTGAAGAAGAGGAAAGCATCCTCTTCTTCAACTTTTCCAAATAAGTAAATCGTTCCCTTATAATTGATTATGATGGAAAAAATCAAAGTTTTGATCGTAGAAGATGAGAAAAGAATCGTTGACCTCATCCGGCTTTACCTGGAGCGGGAGGGGTATGCGATTTCCGTAGCCTCTGACGGAATGGAAGCGCTTTCCCTTTTCAGAGAACATCGCCCTGATTTGGTAATACTTGATCTAATGCTTCCGGGCATAGATGGGTTAGAAGTTTGCCGGAAGATTCGCCAGATCTCAACCGTGCCCATAATCATCCTTACTGCCAAGGGCGAAGAGACCGACAAAGTTGTGGGGCTTTCTATCGGGGCAGACGATTACGTTACCAAGCCATTCAGTCCTAAAGAACTCCTGGCAAGGATAAGGGCAATTTTGAGAAGAGCCCGCTTGTGGCAGGCTACCGACGAAGAGCTCCTTGGGGATGACCGCTTAAAAGTAAATACCGCCACCAGGCAGGTATGGCTCAACGGTAAAGAAATCACACTGACAGCGCTGGAGTTCGACCTTCTGGCGACCCTAACTGCTTCTCCTGGTCGAGTTTTCTCGAGGGAGCAACTCCTTAATTTGGTTTGGGGAGTTGACTATGTAGGAGACCCTCGTGTAGTTGATGTCCATATCGGGAACATCAGGAAGAAAATAGAGGAAAATCCGTCCTCTCCAGAGTTGATTAAGACTGTCAGGGATGTTGGGTACAAGTTCGAGGCCATGAAATAAATGTCTTACAGGTCAAAGCTGACCATCAGCTTCTTATCGGTAATCCTGCTTACTGTTCTCGTGACCCTGCTGGTGCAGAGAGCAGCAATTGAACCAAGATGGACAGAGTTCATGACCAGCTTCTCCTTGCAGCAAAAAGGGCCTGAGCTTGCTGCCATAGTGGCTCAGAACTTACAAAAGGCGAGGAACTGGTTTGAGCTGAGATCGCTTTTGGAAGAGCTTTCCTCGCTTTTTCGGGAAAAAATTTTTTTGACGGACGCCAATGGCGAACTGAGGGTGCAATCAAGGTACCCCGAGGAAATAAATCCTGTGGAATCAGAAATTGATAAAGCCCTTGAAGGCCTGACCACCTCAGGCGAGGCCCTGTTGCCTGGTGGGAAAAAAGCGGATGTGGTCACCTCACCTGTTTTCATGAATAACAAATTGGTAGCAGTGATTCAAATAGTCCAGGAGAAAACGCCACTAGGCGGGATGTTCAGTTTCCCCCTTATGAGCTCTCTTTTAATTGGTGGGGTAGTTGCTGGGGCTTTATCACTTTTTGTGGTCTATCTAGTTTCCAGACAGGTCACCTTGCCCATTTTCAAAATGAAGCAAATGGCCCTGAAGTTTTCCCAGGGAGACTTTTCCGCCAGGGTGAATATTCCCTCCAGAGACGAGCTTGGTGAGCTGGCGTCGATTCTGAACAACATGGCTCAAAAGCTTGAAAATACGGAAAAAATTAGAAAGGAGCTTTTGGCTAACATATCTCACGAGTTGAGGACACCGCTGACCACGGTGCAAGGTTACCTTGAGGCTTTGATCGACAGTGTAATCCCTGAGGAAAAAGAGGAGGAAAGCCTGCGACTTGTGCTTGAGGAAGTGAAAAGGACTGAGGGCCTTGTTGACTCCATATTGGAGCTCTCACGCCTGGAGGCAGGCGCCATAAAAATGGAAAGCATGCCTTTTGACCTCAGGGAGCTAATTCTAAAAACCAGGGAGAAGTTCAGCCTTCCTTTCCAGCGCAAAAGGGTAAGCCTGGAGTGCCTGTTAGGCGATGGGAGTGTGGTGGCGGTCGGGGACCGCGAGAGGATCAAGGAGGTCCTGGAAATAATTCTGGATAACGCTCTCCATTACACTATGGAGGGGGGCAAGGTCGCGGTTTCATGTATCCCGGAAAAAAATACCGTGGAAGTAAGTGTAACCGATACCGGAGTGGGTATAGCCCCAGAAGAGCTGCCAAGGATATTTGACCGTTTCTACAGGTCCAAAAGAGTTCTTTCCGGGGAGAGGCTTGGCGCAGGGCTGGGCCTCGCCATTGCTAAGGAGATAGTTGAAGCTCACGGATCCAGGCTTAGGGTGGAAAGTACCCTTGGCAAGGGAAGCTGTTTCAGGTTTACTCTAAACTTGAAGGAAGAGTAAGTGGAGATACCCGATCAACAAACTGCAGATGCGTTCGTCTCCATCCTCAGGGAGTTCCTGGAAGAGGTTAATGTTCCTGATCCTTGGATTTACTTCAAGGGCAGAGGGAGGCCTCCTCTTTCCCCAAAGTTTAACGTAACGATTTACAGGAACAATAAGGGAAGGTTCAAAATAGTTTCCACTGACGACCACACCTTAAGTAGAATTTTGAACGGCCAGGGATTAGCTTCGTCGAGGGAAGAGAGGGTAGATGTTGATGACGCAGGTGTGGGCTGCCCAGTGGGAGGTGTTTTAATTGGCGCTTACCATCACGGTTCTAAGAAATTCTTATGCCAAGAAATAAAGGTCGAATTCTTTCAATCTCCCTTTTTTGAAGAAAAAAGGTATTTGGAGGAAGCTTGTAAGATAACCATGGATTTGTTGACTCAGCTTGAATGCGATCCCTCAAGGACCATGGTTTACATTTGCAGTGGACAGATTCACAACAAAAGCAAAGAACTGTTGCGCCAGAAGGGATTTGAGGTGTTAGTAACGGAGATAAAGCAGCCTCTTCAGGACTTACTTGAGGGCTCCTTGAAGGAATATCTGAAAAAAAACTTCGGTTTTGAGGGTTTTTATGACCCAAAAAAAGACGACCCCCGAGAAGGTTTCAACAACGCCACAAAATGGCTTCGAGAAGATCCTCGCAGGATGCGATATGCCAAGACTGGCTGGCGATACTTCAAAAACTCCCGCTGATATTATCTGGGGAAGTAGGCTTTCAATTTAAGGTAAGTGTTTGACAGGTGCTCCGGCATAACTTTGACTTCCGCCAGCAGGGGCATGAAGTTTGTATCCCCCTGCCATCTGGGCACGATATGCAAATGAAAATGCGATTCTAGGCCAGCGCCAGCTACCTTCCCGAGATTAGCGCCGATGTTAAAGCCATCCGGTTTCAGGGCCGCTTTGAGGGCTTGAAGGGAATCGTTTGTAATTCTCCAGAATTCGGTTACTTCCTCGGGGAACATCTGCCCCGGCTCGGCTATGTGCCTTATAGGCGCTATGAGAAGATGCCCGTTGTTATAAGGGTAAATGTTAAGCAAGACGATCACCTGTTCGTTTCGGAAAAGAATGAAGTCCTCTTGCTCGTTTTCAGCTTTCCCTTTATCGCAGAGGAAGCAATTAAAATTTTCCTTGCAGATATAGTCCATTCTCCAGGGTGCCCAGAGTCTTTCCATTCTTTTATTCCCTTTGCCAAGATTATACACTTTTCCTAATGGAAGGGTGTCGGGATTACTTTTTAGCTCTGATAACCCTCTTGGTGGTACTTGTTTCCTGGGGAACAGCTTTGGTTATGCACAAAGCTGGCTTTTCCGAGCAACTGACCCGGAATTTCCTGCACTTAGTTGCTGGCTTCTGGGGCTTGCTCTGGTTTCACTTTCAAAATCTCTGGATTCCTCTCTCCTTATCCCTTTTAGCCTTTATTGGGCTCAGCATTTCCCTCTTTGTTTTAAAAAGAACTCCTATTTTCTCATTTTTGCTCGCTCCCTTCGCTTCAGAATCTCTGGGTAAGTGGGGGATTGTTTTCTATGCCTTTTCTCTGGTAGCCATCACCTGCTTCTTCTGGGAGAACAAAAGCTTAGGAACCGCTGTCATTCTGGCTCTTTCTTTTGGAGATGGAGCAGCTGACGCAATTGGAGCCACCTTGGGACACAGGTTCTATACGCTATCCTGGAACAATAAAAAAACACTCGAGGGTAGTCTGGCCTGTTTCTTAGGGGCCTCTCTTGGCGTGTATGCAGGGTACTGGATTGCCGGATGCCCTGTGTCCCCGGTAATAGCCGTTTTATCGGGATTAATCTGTGCTGTGGTGGAAGCCTTAAGCCCTTCCGATTTTGATAATCTTCTGATTCCCGCTTTTCTCTCGGCTTTCCTTCTATTAGTCTCCTAAGGCAAAGCAGGTCATCGTGTCCTTAACGCCCTTTATTTTTTGGATACGGGACATGACCATTGTGGCAATTTCCGTGGGGTTGGGAGCTTCCACGATGGCGATAGCATCGTAAGGACCAGTAATACCGTGCGCTTCTTTTACGCTGCCGATTTGGCGCAACTCATCGACCACGTCCATGGCAGCCCCAAGTTCCGTTTTAATAAAAATGTAAGCTTTCATGCTAACCCCCTTTCCTTTCACTCCACCGTAACTGACTTGGCAAGGTTCCTTGGCTGATCAATATCACAACCTTTTTCCTTAGCCATATAATAAGCGAAAAGTTGCAGGGGGATAATAGCCAGAATAGGGCTGAAGTAATCTGATGTAGGGGGTAAGATCAAAGTTTCGTCGGCTTCCAGGTCTATTGCGTCTGAAAATTTAACCGTTAAGACTTCCGCCCCTCTGGCTTTCACCTCCTTGTAATTGGAGTAAATTTTGGCCAAAAGTTTCCTCTGGGTGGCTAACAGGCATACTTGCTTGCCCGGCGTGATCAAAGCTAAGGGACCATGCTTGAGCTCGCCAGCAGGGTAAGCCTCGCAGTGAACGTAGGAGATCTCTTTGAGTTTAAGGGCCCCTTCCATGGCGGTGACAAAATCAAGCCCCCTACCAAGCATGAAGTAATCGGAAAGATACCTCAGCCGGTTGGCATATGCTTGAACTTTATCTTCGAGGCTGAAAACCGTCTCCGTTAATACAGGGAGTCTCTGCAGTTCCTGGATAAGTTCCCTCTCTCTGGAAGCATCAAGGCTCTTTTTTGCTTGAGCCAGCCTGAGGGCAAAAATTGCCAGAGAAAGGAGCTGAGCAGTATAGGCTTTTGTGGAGGCCACTGCGATCTCGGGTCCAGCTTTGGTATGCAGGACCCAGTCTGACTCCCTGGCAACCGAAGAAGAGATCACATTGGTAATGGCGAAAACAGGGATTCCCTCAGCCTTCATCCTCCTCAAGGCCGCGAGGGTGTCGGCGGTTTCGCCTGACTGGCTAATGACGATCCCCAGGGAGTTTTTGTGAAAGGCTCTCTCCCTGTATCGAAATTCCGACCCGAACTCCACTTCAATTGGGGTCCCTGTGAAGGCCTCGATGATGTGCTTCCCATAAATACCAGCATGATAGGCTGTGCCGCAGGCCGTAATGTAGATATTCTCCACCTTTTGGAGCAAGGGATCCTCCGGTCCCTCTGGCAAAAGCACACTTTTTAGGGAAAGGTCAAGGTGCCCCTCCAGGGTATCCTTGAGCACGTTCGGCTGCTCGTGAATCTCCTTAAGCATGTAGTGTTCAAAGCCACCTTTTTCGATCATTTTGGCATCCCAATCTACAGTCATTGGCTGGCGGGAGATCAAATTTCCCTGGATGTCAAAAATCTTCAGTCCGGAGCTTTCGATCAAGGCAACCTCGTCGTTATTCATGACGATAATCTTTTTGGTGTAGGGGAGGAGTGCTGGTATATCAGAAGCCAGAAAATTTTCCCCGTCGCCCAGCCCCAAAACCAAAGGGCTCTCTCGGCGCACGCAAATGATTTTCCCCGGGTAATCCTTGTGAATAACTGCCAGGGCGAAGGAACCTCGCAAAAGGGAAATTGCGCTTAGGACGGCGCGAAGAAGGTCTCCCGTATTTTTAAGCTCTTCCTCAATCAAGTGCGGGATGACTTCCGTGTCGGTTTCAGACCTGAAAAGGTGCCCTTTTTGGATTAGTGCCGTTTTTAACTCAAGGAAATTCTCGATAATTCCGTTGTGAGCGACTGCCAAATTCCCGGTGCAATCCAGGTGGGGGTGCGCATTAATATCTGAAGGTGCGCCGTGCGTAGCCCATCTGGTGTGGCCAATTCCTGCTTGCCCGTCCAAGGTGAACTTTAGTATTTCGTTTTCCAAAGCGGAGATTTTTCCCTGTTTTTTAAATAGAGTCAGGTCTCTGCCGAGCACAACGATCCCTGCGGAGTCGTAGCCGCGGTACTCTAATTTTTTAAGCCCCTCCAGCAATATGGAAGTTACAGGCCTATTGCCAACGTACCCTACAATGCCGCACAAGACGCTTAGGCCTCCTTTAATTTGCAGTTTTTAGCTCCTGGGCAGGAATTTGTCCTCTAAATTGCTTTAGAGTTTTGTTCCCATGCCTTAAGGGTCGGAGTGGAGGACCCTAGAGGCATCCGCCGAAATTCGATAAACCTCTACCTCGTCAGCTGATGCTCAGCTCCGGCGCTAGGATTAACTTGCCTCCTTTCCTGGAAGTTTCCGCGCGAGCCCTTTTACCCGCTCCTTTATATTGCCACTCTCTATCTTTTTTGTAAATCGCTCTTGCTGAAGCTTTTCTGATTTTGAGTTAGAATAAGTTGATGTTTGATTCCGAAGAATTTAAAGAATTTTTTTCACAATTTTTTGCGGAGTTCTCCAAATTTATGGGGGAGTTTCAACAGAAGGCCCACATCTATGGAGATCTCTGGCAATTTCTTTTGACCAAAGCTGCGAAAGAACTAGGCATAATCAATCAGGATGAAGATCGCGTGCTTAGGCCAGAGGAAATCAACGTGCTTTATCAGAAGGCCATGTCTATGATGCCTAACCTTCAAGTGCCGGAGAGCCCTCCCTCTGAGGAGCAAGAAAAAGAGGAAACCCTTGAGAAGGACTTAAAGCCGGGAAAGTTGCCCAGGCCTGCCTGGTTCAACTTTGATGTTCCTCCTGAAAAAAAGGAAGGATAAAGATGAAGTACATACTTTTTGACCTTGACGGAACGCTTTTGGATAACGATATGTCGATTTTTATGCCCCAATATTTCTCCCTTTTAAGTAAAAAGCTCTCTCCCTTTATCAAGCAGCCCCTCTTTTTGGAGGCATTGCTTAAAGCAAGCCGCGCCATGATCTCTGATTACCACCCTTCCCTTACCAATAAGCAGGTTTTTTGGCAGAAATTTTTGGCCCTCACGGGCCTCGATTATCAAACCGTTTCTCCCCTTACGGAAGAGTTCTATATAAATGATTTCCCCAGTCTTAAAAGCCTGACCAGGCCAATGCCGGGCGCCAGGGAATTAATTGAGAAGCTGTTCGCAAAGGGGCTGAAAATTGTTATCGCTACTAATCCGCTTTTCCCGAAGCGGGCCATCAAGCACAGGTTACAATGGGCGGCACTTGATGATTTCCCCTTTGCCCTGATTACTACTTACGAGAACATGCATACAGGGAAGCCCAGGCTGGAATACTATTATGAGATTCTATCCCTCATTAAAGCTCAACCCTGGCAGGCGATCATGGTAGGTAATTCCCTCGACGAGGATATGATTGCCAAAAAGGTTGGCCTTTTTACCTTTTACCTCTGTGGGAATTCCGAAGCTCCTTTGAAAAGCGAACTTGTTGATTGGTACGGAAGCCTCGGTGATCTCAGGAAAGTGCTTCTGGTCTGACCTTTAAAGGACGATGGAAAAATGGATTACCTGATTAAAGGCCTCGTTGAGAACTGCATCTCGGTCGTGGTCTGTAGAAGCACCCTTCTTGCGGAAGTCGCGCGCCATAAACACGATCTCTCCCCTCTATCAGCCTGTGTATTGGGCAGAGCTCTCACTCTAACAGCCCTAATGGGCGGTCTTTTGAAGGAAGGCCAATCGGTTAGTTTGCAGGTAATTTCCGATGGGCCAGCTCGAGGCGTATTCGCTCAATCCGATTGGCTGGGGCGTGTCCGAGGGTACATAAAGGAGACAAAGCTGGAAACATGGATTACCCCGGAAGGCAAGTTTGATGTGCCTAGGGCTGTTGACAGAGGGTTTCTATATGTGGTCAAAGACCTCGGCCTGAAAGAGCCTTATGTGGGCACTGTTATGCTCAAATCAGGCGGCCTGGCCTCTGACCTTGCCTATTACTTTCTTCAGAGCGAACAAATTCCCTCTGCGGTAGGATGTGGGGTATTCCTAAACGGTGAGGGAGTGGTAAAAGCGGCTGGAGGCTACATCGTGCAGTCCACTCCCGGAACATCAGATGAGACGCTTTCCCTGGTGGAGCAGAATTTGGGGCAGCTGCTTTCCCCCTCCAGCCTGATCCTTCAGGGCATGAGCCCGGAGGACATCTTTGCTCTGATCGCGGGAACCCTGCCGTATCAGATAAATCAGGAAAATAGTCTGAGGTATTATTGCCAGTGCTCTCGGAGCCGAGCCCTGAAGGCCCTTACCCTCTTAGGGCCTTCGCAATTGCGGGAGCTGCTGATCAAGGAAAAATCAGCACGGGTGCGCTGTCACTTTTGCAACGCCGAATATGTATTTGACGAAGCGGATATCGAGGAGGCACTGGCACAGACGGTCAAAGACTCTTGAAGAAAATCAGCGGCGTCTGCTACTGAGCCACTCCTCAAGTTTTTCTACGGGATATGTATTGAGGATATCCTCTGGCTCAAGCCACCCTCGTCGGGCCACAGCTACGCCATATTTCATCAAGCTGAGGCTGGCAACGGAGTGTGCGTCCGTGTTTATCGCTATTTTCAGGCCGAATTTTTCCTTGGCAGTGCGGCAATCAAGGTCCTTTAAATCCAGCCTTTCAGGGGAAGAGTTAATTTCCAGCACCGTCCCGGTGCTTTTGGCCCACTCCATGATTTTTTCCACTTCCACTTCGTAAGGGTCCCTCTTGCCAATTAGCCTTCCGGTTGGGTGGCTTAGGATGTCCACTGCTCCTGATTGCAGAGCGAGATTTATGCGCTCTGTCATCTTTTCCTTGGATTGCCTGAAAGCCGAGTGAACACCGGCTACCACGATCTGAAACTCTTTCAGGGTTCCCTCCGTGAAATCCAGCTTACCGTTGGCCAAAATGTTAGCCTCCAGCCCCCAGAGGACCATGAAGTTCTCCTTTCGGGCCACCTCCTCGATTTCTCTTTTTTGCTCCTGGAATTTTTCCCAGCTAAGTCCTCCTGCTACGCCCAGAGATTGCGCGTGGTCACAAATAGCGATGTACTGATAGCCAAGGCGTTTAGCTTCGGTAACCATTTCCTCAACGGTAGAGGCGCCATCGGACCAGTCCGTATGAACGTGAAGATCGCCCAATATGTCTTTTAGTTCCACTAAATTGGGCAACTGGTTAAGCTTTGCCGCTTCTATTTCCCCCTGATCTTCCCTGAGCTCAGGGGGTATCCAGGGAAGGCCAAGGGCAGCGTAGACTTCTTCCTCATGCCCCCCTGCGATTTTTCGATCGTCTTCGATGCGAAAAATGCCATATTCGTTGAGCTTAAGACCTTTGCGAATGGCAATTTCCCTCAATTTAATGTTGTGCGCCTGAGAACCAGTGAAGTATTGCAATGCAGCCCCGTAAGACTCAGGTTCTACCACCCTTAGATCTACCTGAATCCCCATCTTTGTTACGATGCTGGACTTTGTGGTGCCCACGGCCAGAATTTCTTGCACCTCGGGCCATTTGATGAAAGCTTGCATCACCTTTTCCTCTTCTTGGGAAGCAACCAGAATGTCTAAGTCCCCAATAGTTTCCTTCATCCGGCGCAGGCTCCCACAGGCGTCAACTTTCAGAGCAAAGGGAAACTGACGTATATAGGAAACTATTTCCTCCGCTATGGGCAAAGCTATCCCTAAAGGAATTCTGGAAGAGCGTTTTTTCAACATTTCCAGCCCCCTTTTGATGTTTTCTTCTGATTTGACGCCCAGCCGGGGAAGGTTGCGGAGTTTGTGCTCTTCCAGGGCCTTTTCCAGATCTTCCAGGTTTCTGACCCCAAGCTCCCTATACAATAGTAAAGCCAGCTTGGGCCCAACTCCGGGGACTTTTTCCAGTTCGATTAATTCGGGAGGCACTTCCCGGATGAGTTCTTCCAGATACGAGCATTTTCCTGTCTCTAAGTACTCGGAGATTTTAGAGGCGATGCTTGCCCCCACGCCTTCTACCTCGGTCAATTTATCTTCCCTGTGAAGGTTTTCTATGGGAACAGTCAGGTTCTCGACTCTTCTGGCAGCTTCGGCGTAGGCAATAATTTTAAATCTGTTTTCCCCCTTCAGCTCCAGAAGGGAAGAGATTTTTTGCAGAAGTTCGGCTACTTCCCGATTCCTCACGTAAAAAATTATCACATATTTCGTTGCGCTGTGCTAAAATAGCATTATGACTGACTGGACAGTCATTAAAGATAAAACTCGCGAGAAAATAATGGAAGCGGCAGGCGAGGTTTTTGCGCAAAAGGGCTTCCACGCTACTAAAATGGAGGACATAGCCAGGACAGCCCACATCGCCAAGGGCACAATTTATCTTTACTTTTCTACTAAAAAAGAGCTTTTTTCCTCCCTTTTTGAGCATTCTCTAGATTTAGTGGAAGGAAAGGTGAATGAGGTGACCAGAAACGAAGCAAACCCGATCCTGGCACTGGAAAACGTCCTGGAAGCTTTGCTGGAGGTGGCGAGAAAGAAGAGGGAATTTTTTCGGCTGATTATGCAAAACTTCTTCTTGGATTTAGAGCTGCAAATTTCCTTCAAGCAATGGAGGGAAAAAATGATTGATGCTGTCGCCTCCAGAATTGATTCCCCCCATCGCTCTCTTGCCAAGATTAAAGCCAGCATCATATTTTACTTTCTTCTTTCTGTCTTTCTATCTTTCCTTTCCGGAGACCTGTCCCCGGATCCGGAAACCTTAAAGGAAATTAAAAGCAATTACGCTGTTTTGATAAGGAGTGAGGTGAGATAAAGATGAAAAAATTGCTTCTTTTATTCTTAGCCGTCTCCTTTGCCCTTTTATGCGCTTGCGGAAACGGCCAATCCACTTTCTGGGGAACGATAGAGGCTGACGAAGTAAAAGTGATCTCTGAAGTCACCGGAAAAGTGATTTCACTTGAAGTTCAGGAAGGGAGTCAGGTTGTTCAAGGACAGGCCCTCTGCTCGGTTGAGGATATTAACGCTTCCTGGAGATTGGATCAAGCAAAAGCGGCCATGGATGCGGCCAGAGCCCAGCTGGAAAAGGCTAAAAATGGGGCCGCTGAAGAGGACCTGGCAATTGCCCGAGCCAATTTAGAGTATGTCCAGGCGCTGCTAAAAGGGGCCCAGGAAGAGCTCAAAATTGCCCAGGAAACCTATGATTTTACCGCTCCCTATGATTTACAGGTCACGCAAGCGGAGAGTCAGCTGGCTATAGCAAAGCTCAATTTTGAAGACGCTCAAAAAAAGCTGGATGAGGTCCAAAAACTGGGGAAGAGTTTAAGCTTAATTCAGGCAGAAGCGCAGCTGGAAGAAGCTCGTCTCAACTTTCTTAAATCCCAGGACCTCTACACCTCTGCCACAGCCACTCCTACTGCTCCAGATATTCTTCAGGCTAAGGCCGCCCTGGAAGCTGCCAGGGCGCAGTTCCTCGCCGCTGAAGCACAGCTTAGGGTAGTAGAAGTTACTGAGGGCAATCCCGATATTCAAAAAGCCCAGGATTACTACGACGCTTGTAAAATCAAGCTGGAGCAGGCGGAGAATGCAAGAGATTACGCTAAGAGATCCTCCAACCCCGCTCAGCTGGATCAGGCCGAATACCAGGTCCAACTGGCAGCAATTGAGCTTCGAGAAGCTGAGAGGAACCTGAAAATGGCTCAAGCCGCCGGAGACACTTCTTATCTGGACAAAGCTCGGGCGGAATACAGCGCGGCCCAGGCGGCTTCAGACCAAGCTCAGGCCGCCTACGACGCGCTTTTGGCCAGAGGTAGCGATTATCACATAAAAGAAGCAAAGCAGGCCTACGAAGTGGCTTCGAAAGCACTGAACCTGGCTCAGGCCAATTACAATATTGCTTTAGCCCAGGCAGACCCTCTGGAGTTTGCCTACTTAATTGCTAAAGAGAATTACAGCCTCGCTTTGAAAAGCCTGGAAAATGTAAAAAGGATCAGTCAGTTCAAGGGGGAAGAGCGGGCCAGTCTGGAAAAAGCCCGAACAGACGCGGAATCCCTGGAGGCACAGCTCGAAATAGCCCAGGCAAACCTGCAAAAGTTAGAGAAAGGAACGAGAGAAGAGGATGTCCAGTCCCTCGAGGCCAACCTTGCTCAGACTGAAGCAAGCTACAATTTAGCTCTGAAGCTTTTGGAAAAAACCTCCATTCAGGCACCAGTATCTGGCGTGATTTTGGAAAAATACATCAATTTGGGAGACACCATCAACCAGGGAAGCTCGCTTTTCTCCATCGCGGATCTGGACCATTTATACGTAAAAGTTTATGTGGAAGAAGGGGAAATTGGCAAAGTAAAGCTGAATCAAGAGGCCAAAGTGAAAGTGGATGCCTATCCTGACAGGTCATTCCCGGGAAAAGTTGTTTATATCAGTCCTAAAGCGCAGTTCACCCCCAAGAACGTGCAGACCAAGGAGCAGAGAACCATACTCACTTTCTCTGTAAAAGTCACTATTGAAGACCCAGAGCATCTCTTGAAAATTGGGGTTCCGGCGGATGTCATCTTCTCCAATCATTGAGGTATCACAGCTTAAAAAAAGATTTGGAAGCCTGAATGCCGTTGATGACGTAAGTTTTCTGGTTCATCCAGGAGAAATCTTTGCCCTGGTGGGACCTGATGGGGCAGGGAAGAGCACTCTAATTAAAATTCTCTGCACAATTCTGCTTCCCGATGAAGGGGACGCTTTAGTGATGGGGTTGAATTTAAGACAGAAGGCAGAAAAAATCAGGGAACTCATTGGCTATATGCCCCAGAGGTTTTCCCTCTACGAGGACCTCACTGTGGAAGAGAACCTGGATTTCTATGGAGAAATTTTTTCTGTCCCCTTGGAGGCCAAGTCCAGGCGGAAGGAGGAGGTTCTCAAATTCTCCCGCCTGACCCGCTTCTTTAAGAAGAAAGCCGACACACTTTCGGGAGGAATGAAGCAAAAATTAGCCTTGTCCTGCGCGCTGATGCATTCCCCTTCCCTCCTCTTTTTGGATGAACCGACCACCGGCGTTGATCCCATCTCCCGAAGGGAATTCTGGGCTCTGCTGTTCAAGCTGAGAAGGGAAGGCACCACGGTTTTTATCGCTACCCCTTATCTGGAAGAAGCCGAGCGCGCCAACAGAGTGGCTTTTATGGACGGAGGAAGGCTTATTGCTTGCGATACACCAGAAGCAATGAAAGCGAAAGTCCCTGAGGTGGTCATCGTTTCAGCCGAGCGACTCAATGAGGCAAAACGAGCTCTCAAAATGAGATATCCGGATTTGAACATCACAGTTTATGGCCCTTTTCTAAAAATCTATCATCCTCATCCTCAAATACTCTTTAAGGAAATTTCCGATTCACGCCCCCAGCTGGGCTTAAAGGAAGTGAAAATTACTTCCCCCACGCTGGAGGACGTATTCTTGCAGATGGAGTTGGGGAATGGCGTTCGCCGTCAGGATTGAGAACTTGGTCAAAAAAATTCAGGATGTTACCGCAGTAGACAACGTCTCTTTGCAGATCCCCGCGGGCACTATTTTTGGACTGCTTGGCCCTAACGGCAGCGGCAAGACCACTACCATTAGAATACTTTGTGGGCTGCTCAGGCCGGATTCCGGTAAAGTCCAGGTTTTAGGGATGGACGCCTCCAGGGAAATAGAAGCTATCCGCAGACACATTGGCTACACTTCTCAATTTTGCTCCCTCTACGAGGACCTTACTGTGGAAGAGAACATGGCTTTCTATGGAGCCACATACAGCGCTTCCTTAAAAGCACGGATGGCTGAGGTTATGACCAGATACGGGCTTGATGGCTTTCGCCAGCGCTATGTAAAGCTCCTTCCGCCTGGCAAGAAACAATGGCTGGCCCTGGCCTGTGCTGTTCTTCATGAGCCTTCAGTCCTTTTTCTGGATGAGCCTACGAGTGGAATGGACCCTGTCAGCCGCAAAGAATTTTGGGATGAACTTCAAAATCTTAAAAATTCCAGCACAATATTGATTACCACTCACCTTTTGGACGAAGCGGAAAGGTGTGACCTGATAGCATTTATGCACCTGGGGAAAATCCTGGCCGTAGGGACGCCTCCGGAGATAAAAACGCTGATAAGAGGTAAGGTTTTCAACCTGAAATGCAGCCAGCCAGCTTCACTTGTGGAGACTCTCCAGGGCGAGCGCCTTTTTAAGGATGTTTACCTTTTCGGCAATATCGTCAGGGTGATTCTTGAGGGCAAGGCAGGTGAAGATAGGCTGATTCAGCTTTCCCGGGAAATCGGATTTGAGACGGAAGAAAATGAGTTCAGTCTGGAAGACAACTATGTTGCTCTTGCGCGCAGCGAAGGAGGCCTGTAATGACCAAAAGAATAATTGCTGTTATGCGCAAAGAGTTTATCCACATCTGGCGTGACCCCAGGGCACTGGCGGTAATCGTTTCTCTCCCGGTGATCATGCTCTTTCTCTTTGGTTATGCTGTTTCCTCGGATGTGAAGCACATTTCGACTGTATTGTTGGACCAGGACGAGACCTCTGACAGCTTCCATTTGAGCGAACATTTCTTCCGGTCCGGGTATTTTGACCTAAACTACAAGGCTTCCAGTTTGGAGGAGGTAACCAACCTGATTGATTCCGGGAAAGCCAAGTGCGCTCTTGTAATTCCCGCCGAGTACTCATTTCGCTTGAACAGAGGAGAAAAAATTGAAATTCAGTTCCTCATTGATGGCTCTAACCCCACTATTGCTCAAACCGCGCTTTTTTCCGCACAGGCCATTGTGCAGGACTTCTCTTTAAATCTCTCCGTGGAGATGGCCAAACGCAGAGGAAATGGGCTAATTTTTGTTCCCCTCGACCTGCAATCCAGGGTCTGGTACAACCCCAGCCTGGAGAGTCTTAACTTTAATATCCCAGGTCTCGTGGGGGTAATTCTCCAGGTTTTAAGCATAAACCTGACCGCTCTTGCCATCGTGCGTGAAAGGGAGAAAGGCACTATCGAGACCCTGATTGTCACTCCGCTCAAACCTTTCGAGCTTGTTGTGGGGAAAATTATTCCTTACATGGCTGTGGCTTTTACAGTTTCCATGATGGTCCTTGCAGTAGCAATTTTCTGGTTCCAGGTCCCTTTCAACGGCAGCGTGCTGCTTCTCTTCTTGCTCTCTTTTTTATTTTTACTCTCTTCCCTGGGAATTGGCCTTCTCATTTCTACTATTTCCGAAAATCAATTCCAGGCTGTGCAGATATCCAATTTCGTAATCCTGCCCTCCCTGGTTCTATCAGGTTTTATTTTTCCGGTGGAGGCCATGCCAGAAGTGATTCAATGGGTGGCCTGGATTCTCCCTCTTACGCACTTTCTTCCCATCCTCCGAGGACTGATTTTAAAAGGCGTGGGCTTACCGCACCTTTACCAGGATGTGGTCTGGCTTTTTGCTTTTTCTTTGATAATGCTTTTATTCAGCTCCCTGCGCTTCAGAAAGCGTCTTACCTAATTAAAACGGCCTTTTAATCCCGAAGGCAAAAGAATGGAAAAATTTTTAATCCCTATGTCTAAGGGATCACGTAAGGGGGCATTTCTTTTTTATTGGTCACCTTGCCCTGCCTCTTATTAAAATTTTCAGCTATAATAAAATGTTAACCTTTATGGAGTTTAAGCTTGTTTCTGATTACAAACCAAAGGGGGATCAACCGCAGGCCATCGAAGCTCTGACAAGGGGCCTGCGGGAGGAATACCACTTTCAAACTCTTTTGGGGGTTACAGGAAGCGGTAAGACATACACTATGGCCAATGTGATCGCTCAGCTTAATCGCTCGACCCTGGTCCTTGCTCACAATAAGACTTTAGCGGCACAGCTTTACTCGGAATTCCGGTCACTTTTCCCAGAAAACGCAGTGGAGTATTTTGTTAGTTACTACGATTACTACCAGCCGGAGGCATACATTCCTCAAAGCGACCTCTATATCGAAAAGGAGGCTACGATCAATGAAGAGCTTGATCGCCTGCGCTTCTCCACAGTCCAATCCCTGATAGAGAGAAAGGACGTCATCGTAGTAGCCTCTGTTTCCTGCATCTACGGCCTCGATGCTCCCGAGAGCTTCTTAAGCGAGGCCCTCTCAATTAAAGTCGGCGATAATTTTGGAAGGGACAACTTCCTGCGGCGGTTGGTGGGATTGCAATACGAGAGGAACGACCTCGACCTGAGGCGGGGAAGGTTCCGCGTGCGAGGAGATGTAGTGGAGGTTGTCCCCTCTAACCTGCAGCAAGCAATTAGGGTGGAGTTTTTTGGCGACCAGGTGGAAAGGATCACGGAGTTTGACCCAGTCTTAAGCAAAAAAATCCGTAACCTTCATGGCTACCTATTTTACCCTGCAAAGCACTTCGTAACTGGCTTTGAAAAAAGGGCTCGGGCCCTTTTAGCAATTGAGGAGGAATTAAAGGAACGTTTGAAAGAACTTCAGGCCCAGGGAAAGCTCCTTGAAGCTTACAGGCTGGAGCAACGGACCAGAATGGACCTGGAAATGCTTAGAGAATTTGGTTACTGCCCTGGGATTGAGAACTACTCGCGCCACCTTTCCGGGCGTAAGCCCGGAGAGAGGCCCAACTGCCTCATAGATTATTTTCCTACTGACTTTCTCACTTTCATTGATGAGTCCCATATAACAGTTCCCCAGCTTGTGGGGATGTATGAAGGGGACCGTTCCCGCAAGGAAACCCTGGTGGAATTTGGTTTTCGTTTGCCCTCGTGTCTGGACAATAGACCACTGAAATGGGACGAGGTCCTCCAGGTTCTAAAGCAGGTGATTTTCGTGTCCGCCACCCCGGGACCATTTGAGCTTGAGAACTCCGAGCAGGTGGTGGAGCAATTGATTAGGCCAACGGGGCTCATTGACCCTGAAATAGAAGTTAGGCCTATGGAGGGTGCAATAGAGGATCTTATTGAGGAGATCAAAGTAAGAGCGGACAAAGGGGAAAGGGTCCTGGTGACCACGCTCACTAAAAGGATGGCTGAGGAGCTAAGCGACTACCTCACAGAGTTGGGATTGAAAGTGAAGTATCTGCACTCGGAAATTGACACTATTAACCGCGTGGTGCTGCTCAGGGATCTCCGCCTGGGCAAACAAGACTGCCTGGTGGGGGTGAACCTGCTAAGAGAAGGCCTTGACCTTCCGGAGGTTTCTTTGATGGCCATATTGGATGCCGACCGCGAGGGTTTTTTACGTTCGGAGCGCTCCCTGGTTCAGATGATTGGAAGGACAGCAAGGAACGTCTCGGGCAAAGTGATTATGTACGCTGATACCTTGACGGAATCAATGAAAAAAGCCATTTTTGAGACCAATCGCCGACGGGCTGTCCAGAAGGAATATAATCGCTTGCACAACATCAAACCGGAATCAATCAGAAAAGCTATTCACGACCTTCTCGAAGTTCTGCCGGGTCAGGTTGAGGAAGGAGAGGCAGAACTACTCAAGAAGCCCCAATCGCTTTCCGGGGAGGAGGTGCGCTTTATGTTAATGCACCTGGAAGAGGAAATGCGAATGGCTGCGGAAACCCTGGAGTTTGAAAGGGCTGCCCAGATCAGGGATCGTATATTTGAGCTTAAAAGGAAAATAGGCATTAAATGAGCAAGCAAATATTTATTAAGGGCGCTCGTGAGCACAATCTGAAGAATATAGACATCGTCATTCCCAGGGATCAGCTGGTAGTAATCACCGGGATATCAGGGTCCGGGAAGTCCTCCCTGGCTTTTGACACCCTTTATGCAGAAGGGCAACGCCGATATGTTGAGTCGCTGTCCGCTTATGCCAGACAATTTCTCGGCTTAATGGAAAAGCCGGATGTGGATTATATTGATGGTCTCTCCCCGGCAATCGCTATCGACCAGAGAAGTGCCTCCCACAACCCTCGTTCCACCGTGGGTACCATTACCGAAATTTACGATTATCTGCGTTTGCTTTACGCAAGAGTGGCCACACCCCATTGCCCAAATTGCGGTCACCCTATAAAGCCACAAACCAGCCAGCAAATGGTAGATTACCTGCTCTCTTCCTATCCTGAAAGCAAGCTGGAAATTTATGCCCCGGTGGTAAGAGGGAAAAAGGGAGAGTTTCGATCCCTGCTTGAGGAAATCAAGAAGCAGGGGTTCATCCGGGCTCGGATAGATGGTAAAGTATGCGATCTTTCCGAGGAGGTCCCTCTGGCTCGGTATGAGCAGCATGCAATTGAGGTTCTCGTCGACAGACTTGTCCTCAAGGAGGGAGTGGAAATGCGCTTGACTGATTCCATTGAGGCCGCGCTTAAACTGGCTCAAGGGGTAGTCATGGTCTCCATTAATGGCGCAGAGCAAATTTTGTCTGAGAAATATTCCTGTCCAGAGTGCGGTACCTCTATCGCTGAGGTAACACCGCGTCTCTTCTCTTTTAATTCGCCCTTTGGAGCTTGCCCCACCTGCGATGGCCTGGGGATAAAAAAAGAGATCGACCCGGACAAGATAATTGTGGACAAAAAGCTTTCCCTCGCTGAGGGGGCGATAGAAGTCTGGGAGTCTGATCACTATTATCAAATGCTCAAGAGTTTGGTAGAGGAGTTTGGCTATACTGTGCACACTCCGCTGGAGGAAATGGAACCCCAGGTCCTCAGAATGATCCTTTACGGAACTCAAGAAAAGAAAGTCACCTTTAAGTATACCGACACTCTTGGAAGAGAACATGTTTACCGAATGCCTTTTGAGGGTGTGATACCCAACTTAGAACGAAGGTACCGTCAGACGGAAAGCAAGACCATCAAGGAGGAGATAGAGGCTTTTATGACCTCCATCCCTTGCCCGGCCTGCAAAGGGAAAAGGCTTAAAAAAGAGGCCCTTTCTTTTTACATCAAAGGGCTGAACATCGCTGACCTTACGGGAATGACTATTGGCGAGGCTTACTCTTTATTCCAGACCTTAGAGCTCCCTCCTAAGGAACAGATGATAGCCCATCAAATCTTTAAAGAAATAAAGTCCCGCCTCCGCTTCTTGCTTGATGTGGGCCTTTCCTATTTAACGCTGGACAGGCCCGCGGAGACCCTGGCCGGGGGTGAGGCTCAAAGGCTGCGGCTGGCCACACAGGTGGGGTCAGGGTTGGTGGGGGTATTGTATGTCCTCGATGAGCCTTCGATTGGCCTTCATACCCGGGATAATTTCCGCCTGATAAAAACGCTTATGCGGTTGCGAGACCTGGGGAATACAGTAATAGTTGTTGAGCACGACGAGCAAACGATAAGGAGCGCTGATTATCTCATCGATATTGGCCCTGGTGCTGGAGTTCACGGAGGGTTCGTAGTATGCACAGGGACAATAGAAGAAATAATGAAAGAACCCAGCTCGCTTACGGGAAAGTACTTGAAGGGCGAGTTGAGCATTCCTGTCCCCAGAAAAAGGCGCTCAGGAATTGGCAAATGGCTGTATCTGAGAGGAGCCCGTGAGCATAACCTTAAAGACATCGACGTGGGCTTTCCTTTGGCGACCTTTATCTGCGTTACCGGTGTTTCTGGCTCCGGAAAAAGCACTTTAGTTAACGACATTCTTTACCGGGCTTTAGCCCAGAGGTTTTATCGTTCTAAGGAAAAACCAGGGAAATACAGGGCCCTGGAAGGTATCGAGCACCTGGACAAGGTGGTAATCGTGGACCAATCTCCCATTGGTCGTACCCCTCGCTCCAACCCCGCTACCTACATTGGAATTTTTGACCACATCAGGGATTTTTATGCCCAGTTGCCGGAGGCCCGTTTAAGGGGTTACCAAAAGGGGCGCTTTAGCTTCAACGTGCGCGGTGGGCGCTGTGAGGCCTGCAGGGGTGAGGGAATTATCCGCATAGAGATGGTTTTTCTGCCCGACGTATACGTGCCTTGTGACGTCTGCAAGGGAAGGAGATACAACCGGGAAACCCTCGAAGTTAAGTACAAAGGCAAAAGCATTGCTGATATCCTGGAGATGACGGTTGAGGAGGCCCTGGAATTTTTTGCCAACATACCTCCTATACGACGAAAGCTTCAACTGCTTTTTGATGTGGGATTAGGGTATATCAAGTTAGGGCAGCCAGCAACTACGCTATCAGGGGGAGAGGCCCAGCGCATTAAGCTGACTGCCGAGCTCGTGAAAAGGGAAACTGGCCGCACCCTGTACATTCTCGATGAGCCTACTACTGGCTTACACTTTGCTGATGTGCAGCGCCTCCTGGACGTGTTGAACAGGTTGGTGGACGCCAAAAATACTGTGATCGTGATCGAACACAACCTTGACGTGGTCAAATGCGCCGATTGGATTATCGACCTGGGTCCAGAGGGTGGGGAAGAGGGAGGCAAAGTAATTGCCGCGGGAACTCCTGAGAATGTAGCCCTTTGCCAGGAAAGTTACACCGGCCAGTATTTAAAAGCTGTTCTCTTTTCGGAGAGGGAAAAAGTAAGTGTCTGAAAGCAAACCCGTCTGGTCTCATAAGGCGCTCTCTTTTCCGGATTCCCCGGGAGTTTACCAGTTCTTTGACAGGACGGGCAAATGCATCTACGTTGGCAAAGCCGCTTCCCTGAAAAAGCGGATCAAGGCTTATCTGCGTGAGAACTCGAACCTCTCTGAAAAGGAAAAAATCATTCAGGATAGGGCCAGCGATATCTCATTTATCGTGACCTATAATGTCCCTGAGGCCATGATCACGGAATCTACCATGGTGAAAAAGCTGCAGCCTGCGCTCAACGTCAAGCTTAAGGATGACAAACGCTTTCCTTACCTGAGAGTATCTTTGAGTGAGCCCTTCCCCCGGCTTTCTATTGTGCGCTTCTTTAAAAAAGACCAGAACCGCTATTTTGGGCCTTTCACCGAAACCAAAGCTTTAAGGCAGACGCTTAGAACCATTAAGGAAATATTCGGGATTCCCAGTTGCAGGACAAAAATCCAAAAGGACAAGCCGAGGAGCCCCTGCTTGGAGCATCAGATAAAGCACTGCTTAGCCCCTTGCGCCGGCCTGATCTCCGAAAAAGATTACCAAAATGCCGTGAAGGAAATGCTTTACTTCCTCGAGGGAAGAACCCACGTGCTGCTCGGCTACCTCGAGAACAGGATGAATGAGGAAGCCAGAAAGCTTAACTTTGAAGGGGCAGCCAAGGTTCGCGACCAGATTTTTGCTTTGAAAAAAATTATGGAGCAGCAAACTGTGCTCTCTCAGGCTCCTATCAACAGAGACGTGATAGCTCTGTACAGGGAGTCCGGAGAGGCCTGCCTGACCGTTTTAAAGATCAGGGAGGGAAAACTAATTGGCTCAGACCACTTCACGCTCCTTGAGGCAGCTGGTGAGGAGGCTGATGAGTTAACCTTTACAGCGCTTTCCCAATATTACGAGAGAGCGGTAAATGTACCTCCGGAGATTGTCACACCCCTTAAGCCTCGTTTCCGAGAGGCTTTCGTCAAGTGGATGGAGATAATGAAAGGGCAAAAAGTATCTTTACCGGAACCAAGGGGAGAGAGGAGAAAGCAGCTGGAAATAGCATACTCCAACGCCAGGGAGCACCTTCAGGTTTATGCCAGGACCAAAAGCCTTTCGGTTCCGGAGTCCTTGGTCCTGGAAAAAGCGCGGAAGGAACTGGGGCTTTCCAAAGTCCCTCACACTATCGAGGGGTTTGACATATCCAACCTTGGTTCTAAGGAAGCGGTAGGAGCTAAAGTCCTTTTCACCAATGCCAAAAAGGACACTTCGGGTTACCGACATTACAGGATGAAACTGAGCTTTCAGGACGATTACGAGATGATCCGTGAGCTGTTGCGTCGGCGCCTCTCCTCTGAGGAGAGGGTTCCTGACCTCATCCTTATAGATGGAGGACTCGGCCATCTGCACGCCGCTCTCGATGTCCTGGAAACCCAGGGAAAGAAGATCGAAGTGATTTCCTTAGCTAAGGAAAAGGAGTTGATTTATGCTCCGCAGTTTCCGGAGCCGATAATTTTGCCTGCGAACTCCCCGGTACTGCAGCTTCTCGAAAGGGTGAGGGATGAAGCGCATAGGTTTGCCAACGCTTTTCACAGGAAGCTGAGGAGTAATGCGATAAGGAGGTCTTCCATAGAGGAGATACCGGGGATTGGGCAAAGCAAAAAAATGGTTTTATTGCGCGCCTTCGGTTCCTTCAAAGGGTTAAAGAAGGCTTCATTATTAGAGATAGCCAGTGTCCCGGGAATAGGGGAAAACATGGCTAAAAAAATCTATACTTATTTGCATGGGAAAAAAGAACAGGAGGGTTTGGGTTAAATGGAAGAGTATTGTTTGGAAACGGCCTGGGGATGGGTTGCCTTAGCCTTCACGGAAAAGGGTCTGTTTTCCGTTTCTCTGCCTAGAGAGGGCCTGGTGCCTGGAAAGGGAGCCAAAGTTTCCCTTGGCTCGGCTATGCCCCAAATGGTGAGAAACAATATTTTAGCCATGGAGGGACTGCGCCTTTATTTTCAGGGAACCTCTATGTCCTTCAGAAACCTGGAACTTGATTTTACCGGGTACAGTGAATTTGCCCGGGGTGTTTTCCTCAGGTTGAGAGAAGTTCCTTTTGGGGAGGTTATCTCCTACAAGGAGCTTGCCCGTTCATCAGGAAACGAGAAGGCTGCCCGAGCCGTTGGTGCAGTTCTGAGAAGCAACAGGTTTTTAATCGTTGTGCCTTGCCACAGGGTGATTTCAAGCTCCGGGAAGCTGGGAGGCTTTGCTTCCGGCTTAGAATGGAAAAGGAAGTTGCTCTGGTGGGAAAGCTTCATCAAAGAAGGTCACAAAGGAAGGGCAGACATTGCTCATTAGGTTGATCCTCAATACTCTGGCTTTCCTCTTTTCTGCCTACATTCTGCAGGAATTTGGGTTGGGCTTCCACGTGGAGAATTTCTGGTGGGCGCTTCTGGCTGCCCTACTAATTGGCCTGCTAAACACCCTGATTAAACCAATCCTGATGATGCTTAGCTTCCCCATTACGATTCTGACTTTTGGCCTGTTCGCCATATTTCTGAATGCTCTGCTTTTTTACCTTGCAGTCAGCCTGGTCCCCGGCGTTTATGTAGATAGTTTTTGGACCGCGTTAGCAGGAATGCTACTTTATTCAGTTTTCTCTACCTTTTTCTCCAAGTTTTTTGGTAAATGAAAAGGTTTAGGGAGAAAGTAAAAAGGGCTTTGAAGTGGCTCTACCCTGGAATGAGGGTCAAGAGATGGCTTATCGTTATGGGGGTGGGCCTGATCATTTTGCTCTGCGCTGTTATCCTTTATTTCCTCGACTGGATGGTTATTTTAAAGATAAAAACTTTCCTTTCGGACCTGTTTTCCAAATTGCCCTTTTCTCCTCTTGCTGAGCCATGGAGGGGAATTATTGCTTCTTTCTTTCTCCTTCTGGCTGTAATTCTTATTGTCTGGGGCCTATCCAAACTGATAGAGTCCCTGGTTACTGTGATTCTTCCCGAGCACCCCGAAAAATTATCCGAGATAGTCTTTGAGAAGAGAAAGGGGAAAAAGGGATTTAAGGTCATTGCTATCGGTGGCGGCACCGGCCTTTCTACCCTTCTGAGAGGACTAAAGCTTTTACCCTGCGAGCCATCGGCCGTGGTCACGGTTGCTGACGATGGGGGCAGCTCCGGCAGGTTGAGGAAAGAGCTGGGGATACTTCCTCCAGGAGACATTCGAAATTGCTTGGTGGCCCTTTCGGATGCCGAGCCTTTAATGGAAGATCTCTTTCAATATCGTTTCCCCAAGGGCGAGTCCCTGGGTGGTCATAACTTTGGAAACATTTTTATCGCTGCCCTCACTCAGGTCACCGGGGACTTCGGCAAGGCTGTTATGGCGGCTTCCGATGTCCTCAGGGTAAAGGGGCAGGCTTTGCCTTTTACCCTGGACAATGTTACTTTAGAAGCGGAGTTCTCTGACGGGACGCGGGAAGAAGGAGAGACGAAGATCAGGGAGGCCGGGAAAAGGATAAAAAGGCTATACCTCAAACCAGATAATACGAGGCCACTTCCAGGGCTGATAGAACAAATAAAGGCGGCTGACTTGATTCTGATTGGGCCGGGGAGCCTTTATACAAGCATAATTCCTCCTTTTTTGCAGCCGGAGGTAGCGGAGGCGATCAGACAAGTGACCTGTCCCCGTATTTATATTGCCAACATTATGACTGAGCACGGAGAGACTGACAGATTATCAGTTAGCGACCACTTGAGGGTTCTTTTTGACTACGCTGGAGGGAAGGTCTGCGACTATTGCATTATCAGCACTACCAGCGTTCCTCCTGAAATTCTTGAGCGCTACAAGAAGGAGATGGCCGAGCCCGTAAAGATCGATGCTGACTCCGTTAGGTCGCTGGGGGTGACTCCTGTCCTTGCTGATTTGGCCAAACAGGATCAAGTATTGCGCCACGATCCGGAAAAATTAGCGCAGACCATCTGGAGGCTGATTATCAGGAAGAGAGGAAATAGAGGGAGGAGTTCATGAACCTTCCTATCAAGCCTGATTTATCCCTAATTCAGCAACCACAGCTGCACTTAAGCCCGCGGCTTCAGCAATCGATTTTAATTCTGGAAATGTCCATCATGGAGCTGAGGGATTTTATCAACAAAGAACTGGAGGAAAATCTTCTTCTGGAGGAGGAGGCTCCCAACTCCCTCATGGAGCAAGATTTAGAAAGAGTAGGGGAGGAGCCACGGGAGGATTGGCCGAATAAAGCTCAAGCCATTGAGCCTGATCTCTACTCGCACCTCCGGTTTCAGCTTCAGCTACATGCCTCGAGCGAAGAAGAATTGGTGATTGGAGAGGAGATCATAGGCAACATAAATGCGGATGGCTATCTGAAGTGCCCAATAGAGGAGATCGCCTCGAGGTTAAAAGTACCTTTAAGCCAAACGGAAGAAGTTCTCAAAGCAATCCAAAGCTTTGAGCCTACGGGCGTCGCGGCCAGGGATTTGAGGGAGTGCCTGCTTATTCAATTGAAGGAAAACGAGAACAGTTCACCTCTTGCTCAGGAAATCGTGCGCAACCACCTCGAGCAACTTTTGAGGAGAAGCCAGTGGAAGAAACTTGCTCAGGAGCTGAAATGCGACTTGAAAGATCTAAACAGGGCCCTTCAGGAGATAAGAGTCCTTGAGCCCAAACCCGGCAGGTTATTTCTCTCTGTTGCTCCTTCTTACATAATTCCTGATCTTGTAGCAAGAAAAGAAGGAGACGAGTTCAGGGTATACCTGAACGATAGCTATCTCCCCCGGCTTACCATCTCTTACTCCTATCAGGAATTGCTCAACGATCCAGAGGCTGGCAGGTTTTTGCGCAAGAAGCTCGCCTCCGCTCGCTGGATTATCACATGCATTGAAAAGAGATTTCAGACACTTGAAAAAGTGGCAGGTTTTCTGGTAAAAAAACAAGAAGATTTTTTTAGGAACGGCGAAACCTTTTTGCGGCCCCTTTCCTTGAAGGAGGTAGGGAGTGCCTTGGGGTTGCATGATTCAACGGTTTCCAGGACGATCAGGGGAAAATACATTGACACGCCCCTGGGGGTATATCCTCTGAAATTTTTTATCACCGGGGGCTCCCCTCGGAAAGAAGCCCGCTTTTCTGAGAGGAAGATCAAGGGTGAGATTAAAAAGCTGATTATGATCGAAGATAAAGGGGCCCCACTCTCTGATGAGGAGATTGCGGCTACCCTGAAAAATAAGGGTATTGTGCTGGCCCGCAGGACGGTTACCAAATATCGCCAAGAGCTGGGGATACCCTCAAAATCGCAAAGAAAGGACTGAAGTTCTAAAAATGATTAAAGTAGGCATTAACGGTTTTGGCAGAACAGGGAGACAGGTATTCAAGGCTCTTTATCAGAACTACTCTGGGGACCTTCAAGTGGTTGCTGTGAACGACATTACAGATTCCGTTACGCTGGCTCATCTCCTGAAATATGATTCTAACTATGGTAAACTTCCCTGGCCGGTAGAGGTTAAGGATAACGCTATCGGGGTTGACGGAAAGGACATCAAGATCTTCGCGGAAAAAGACCCGGCAGCCATTCCCTGGAAAGACCTTGGGGCAGAACTGGTCATTGAGTCTTCCGGGGTTTTTACGGACGCACAAAAAGCGAAAAAGCACTTGGAAGCTGGAGCCAGGCGAGTTATCATCACTGCTCCCGCGAAAAATGAGGACATCACTCTGGTTCTTGGGGTGAACCAGGGAAAATACGATCCAAACAAGCATTTCATTGTCTCCAATGCTTCCTGCACAACAAACAGCCTGGCACCTGTTGTGAAAGTGCTCCACGAGAATTTCGGCATAATCTCCGGATTAATAACCACCATCCACGCTTATACCAATGACCAGAGGTTGCTTGACCTTCCTCACAAGGATTTACGCCGCGCCCGGGCTGCTGCCATGAACATTATTCCTACAACCACCGGAGCCGCCAAAGCCATTGGGCTCGTAATCCCCGAGCTTAACGGGAGGTTGAACGGCTTTGCCATCCGCGTTCCTACCCCCACCGTATCTCTAACGGATTTTGTGGCAGAACTCTGCAGACCAGTTACCAAAGAGGAGGTAAACGAAGTTTTCAAAAAGGCAGCTGCAGGCGGCCTCAAGGGTATTCTCTGGTTCGAGGAGGATCCTCTGGTATCCATGGACTTCAAGGGATCAAGTTATTCCTCGATCGTTGATGGGCAATCCACGATGTGCGTTGGCAACCTGACAAAAGTTCTGGCCTGGTACGACAACGAATGGGGATATGCCTGTCGCGTCGCCGACCTTGCTTATTACATGTACCAAAAGGGTATTTGAGATGATCAGGCGCCTTCAAGACTTCAAAGTTGATTCCCAAAGAGTCCTGGTCAGGGTGGATTTCAATGTCCCTCTGGATAAGGCAACGGGAGAGGTTGCTGATGACACGCGCATCAGGGCGTCCTTGCCTACTATTAATTACCTGCTCTCTCGGAACGCCAGAGTAATCCTGATGTCTCATCTGGGAAGGCCCGATGGCCAGGTGGTGGAAAAATTACGTATGGCCAAAGTTGCTCGACATCTGGGAAAACTTATTGACAGGGAGGTTTTTATTGCCGATGACTGCGTAGGCCAGCAGGTAGAAAAAATGGCTAGCGAACTCAAGGAGGACCAGGTGCTGATGCTGGAAAACCTTCGCTTCCATCCTGAGGAGGAGAAAAACGACCCCGCTTTTGCTGAGAAGCTGGCTCACCTTGCCGATATTTACGTGAATGACGCTTTCGCTACTGCTCACAGGGCCCACGCTTCTACAGAAGGCGTGGCCCATTTTCTTCCCTCCTGCGCCGGTTTTTTAATGCAGAAGGAATTCGATTATTTGAGCAAGGCACTTGAGGATCCGGTCAAGCCATTGCTCGCCATAACCGGAGGAGCCAAGGTATCCGACAAGCTAAAGCTTTTAAAGAACCTCCTCGCTAAAGTGGATTTCCTGTTGATCGGTGGTGGCATGTCTTACACCTTTTTAAAGGCCAAGGGCCTCCAGGTAGGAACCTCGCTTTGCGAGGATGAGCTGGTCGAGAGCGCAAAAGAGATTCTCCAGGAAGCCAAGGAAAGAGGTGTTGGTTTGCTCCTCCCCGTGGATCTCGTGGTTGTCAAAGACCTTGAGAACCCCGTTGACCGCAGGCTTGTTTCTATTGAAAGTATTCCTTCTGACTATGGCGGCGTGGACATCGGTCCACATACCAGACAAATGTTTATTGAGAAGATAAAACAGGCCAAGACTATAGTCTGGAACGGGCCCGTGGGGGTGTTTGAGATTCCACCCTTTGACGAGGGCACAAGGGCTATTGCCGAGGCCCTGGCAGGATCGAACTCTTTGACCGTTGTTGGAGGAGGAGACACGGCTGCTGCGGTGGAAAAATTCGGGCTTTCCTCAAAAATGACTCATGTTTCCACTGGTGGCGGTGCTTCTTTAGAGTTTCTTGAGGGTAGAAAATTACCCGGAATCGAAATCCTTAAGAGTTGATGCAACGTAGTGGGCTTCTCTGTATACTTGATGGGTGGGGCCTGTCCGATACCTCTTTTGGGAATGCTATAAAAGCGGCACGGACACCAAACATGGATTCCTTCCTCAAAACATACCCTCACTGCAGCTTGACTTGCTCCGGTGAGGCAGTCGGCCTCCCCGAAGGGCAGATGGGAAACTCCGAAGTCGGGCATTTAAATCTGGGAGCAGGTCGCATCGTTTACCAGGATCTCGTGAGGATAAACCTTGCCATCAGGGATGGGAGTTTTTTCGAAAATCCCGTCCTGCTTGAAGCTTTCAGGACTGCTTCTCGAAGCCATTCTGCGTTGCACCTTATGGGTTTGCTCTCTGATGGCGGAGTGCACAGCCATCTTGACCACCTTTTTGCACTTCTGGAAATGGCCAAAAAGAACGGCGTGGAACGCGTTTTTGTACACGCCTTTCTTGACGGCAGAGACACGCTGCCAAAAGTGGCAGAGACCTACATCAGAGCACTTGAGCGCAAAATGGAGGAGCTTAAAGTGGGGGAAATCGCCTCCATCTCGGGCCGCTATTACGCGATGGATAGGGACAAGAGGTGGGAAAGGCTCAAGAAAGCCTATGACCTTCTGACGCTTGGTTCCGGTCATGTTTCCGAAAGCGCCCCCGAGGCCCTTTTTGCTTCTTATGAACAGGGACTCACTGATGAGCTTGTTCTTCCCACGCTCGTTCGAAGCGAAAACGAGCCCCCGGGTATAATCAGGGATGGCGATGTGGTCATTCACTTTAATTTTCGAGCCGATAGGGCCAGAGAGCTAGCCTGGGCGCTTACAAGGGAGGATTTTTCCGGATTCGAGCGCTTAATCTGGCCAAAAGTACATTTCGTCTGCATGACCCTCTACGATGAAGCCTTGGATCTTCCTGTGGCTTTCCCTCAGTTGATTTTGCGAAATACCATCGGAGAAGTCCTGAGCAAGCTCTCTCTTTATCAATTGCGAATCGCTGAGACAGAAAAATACGCTCATGTTACTTACTTCTTTTCTGGTGGAAGGGAAGAGCCGTTCCCCTATGAGGAGAGGTTGCTGATTCCATCTCCCAAGGTCCCTACCTATGACCTGAAACCAGAAATGAGCGCTTTCGAGGTCTCGGCCGAGGTAATAAAAAGGATCTCCCTCAAGAGGTACATCCTTATAGTGCTTAACTTTGCTAATCTGGATATGGTCGGTCACACTGGAGTTTTTTCGGCAGCTTTAACAGCTGCCGAAACAGTCGACAAATGTCTGGGGGATATCTGGGCAAGCTGCCGAGAACACGGTTATTTTATGATAGTGACCGCCGATCACGGCAACGCTGAGGAGATGATTGACCCCTCCGATGCGAGCCCCATTACCGCTCACTCCACCAATCCCGTGCCCTTTATTTTGCTTGATTGTTTCAACAGGTCCGCTTCTTTGCGCGAGAATGGCATCCTTGCGGATGTCGCCCCTACCATCCTTAAGCTTTTGAGGGTCTCCCAGCCCGAAGAGATGACGGGAGTTCCCCTGTTCGGTTGACTTTGATATAATAAAAAAGAGGTGAACAAAACTTGAGTGCTTTTTGGGTGATACAAGCAGTAGTAGCTGCTGCCCTAATAACCTTTATTATGCTTCAGTCTCCAAGAGGTGAAGGGCTGGGAGCCATTGGCGGTTCTGCTACCCTTTTTAAGGTACAGAAAAAAAGGGAAAAAACCCTTCGCAATGTGAGCATGGTGCTGGCTGTGGTCTTTACCCTCACCACGATCATCCTGCTTCTCTTAGGATAGTAGCCTACCGTGCCCGGATGGTGGAATTGGTAGACACGTACGTTTGAGGGGCGTATGGGGTAACCCATGGGGGTTCGAATCCCCCTCCGGGCACCATTTCATTTTTCCGGGTTTAGGTAATCATAAACGCTGATCGCAGCAATTGCCCCGTCAGAGCAAGCCGTGATAATCTGTCTCAGGGGCGTAGCGCGCACGTCCCCGCAGGCAAATATTCCCTCTTGGGAGGTTCGCATCAGCTCGTCGGTTAAGATTCCTCCTCTCCCGTCGGTCTTTACCAATTCTTTCACGATTTCCGAGTTGGGTCTGAGCCCAACGTAAATAAAAACCGCGTCCGCAGGCAGGAATTCTTCAAAATCGGTTGTTTTGTGCTTGAGAACCACGCCTTTAACCTTTTCTTGGCCCTTAATGGCGCTCAGGGTAAAGCTTAATTTCAGGGAGATGTTTTCTGTGCTCTTAACCATTTCCTGGAGGTATTGCGCCGCTCGAAAATGGTCCCTCCTGTGGACAATGGTGACATCTTTGACCATGCGCGCGAGGTATAGGGCTTCCTGCAGGGCAGAATCTCCTCCCCCTACTACCACTACCGATTTGCCCCGGAAAAAGGGTCCGTCGCAGGTGGCACAGTATGAGACTCCTCGTCCCCGAAACTCGTTCTCTCCGGGGACGCTAAGTTTGCTCGGTTCTGCTCCGGTTGCAACGATAACTGCCCGAGCGAGAAACGTTTCTTCTGCGAGAACTCTGAAATGGTTCTTTTCTTTTAGCACTTTCTGGACCTGGCCATATTGAACTTCAAGGCCAAATTTCTCGGCCTGTTCTTTCATTCGCTGAACAAGGTCCATGCCGCTAATTTCTTTGGGAAAGCCAGGGTAGTTTTCCACCCGATCAGCGGTACTCGCCAGGCCTCCTCCGATTGGGGCGACAAGCAGGGTTCTAATCCCGGAACGACAGGAATAAATCCCCGCTGTCAGCCCCGCTGGGCCTCCCCCTATTATCAAAAGAGGGTACAATTCCTGAGCCATATCACAAGTTCAACTTAGCCTTTATCTCTTTCTCGGAGTGATAGCCCACAAATTGCGTCTCAATTTTACCCCCGTTGAACAGGAGCATATTGGGAATGCTGAAGATCTGGTACTGCTCTGCCAGTTCAGGGTTCTCGTCGGTATTTACTTTCACGATTTTTAACTTGTCTCCCAATTCCCATGCCAATTTCTCCAAAACGGGAGCCTGCATCCTGCAAGGGGCACACCAGGGAGCCCAAAAATCAACAAGGACGGGAGTTTTACTGCTTAAAACCTCAGAATCAAATTCATTAGCGCTGATTTCCTTGATTTCGCTCATCTGATTCTCCTTTTTCTTTTTAAATTTTAACATCTTTCCCTGGACTGGTATAATTTGAATTGTTATGGTGAAGATTGCACCTTCCATCTTGGCTGCGGATCTGTGCGAGCTGGGTAAAACCCTGGAAGTGCTCGAAAGAGCAGGTGTGCACTTGATCCATGTCGATGTGATGGACGGGCATTTTGTGCCTAACATTACTTTCGGCGTGGACTTTGTCAAGCAGATAAAGATAAGGACGAAAATCCCCCTGGACGTCCATTTAATGGTGGAGAATCCCGAGTTCTTCTGTCTCCAGTTCCTTGAGGCAGGGGCGGACTATCTGAGCTTCCACCTCGAGGCTACCCATCATCCTCAAAGGCTTCTTTCCTGCATCCGGGAATCCGGAAAAGCTGGTCTTGCCTTAAACCCAGCCACACCTTTAAACAGCTTAGACCACCTCTGGGGCGAATTTGACTTTTTGCTTTTAATGTCCGTGAACCCCGGGTTCGCCGGGCAGAAATTTCTTCCTCAGATGGAAAGGAAAATCGCTGAGGCAAAAAATAAAATAGTTTCCTTGAACGTTAACTGCGAGTTAGAAGTGGATGGAGGGATTAGCTTGAAGAACGCCCCTTTAATCGCTGACCGGGGAGCCGACATCCTTGTCCTGGGAGCAGGCATTTTTGCCCATCCAGATCCAGAAGAAGCGTTGTTGCATTTGTTAGATCCCGCCTTTTTCTCAAGATCCCGCCCCGCTAAGCCTTAATTATTAATCCAGGGAGTGCTTTCTTTTCGCCTTAAACCTTAATTTTTGAGGCTTAACCATTTTGACCCCAAATTTGGATCACTGCACCCATCAGGCAGAACAGGAATTCCCATTCCACACCTTCGTCCTTTTTCCAACGGGAAAACTGAAGGCAAGGAAAGCGATTAAAGATGAGCTTAGGATAATTGAATTGCAAGAATGGGTCCGAATTGCCCCTAAAAGCCACCCGGATATATACAATTTTAGTTTGGGATTTCCCAATTAAAAAGGATTTTTCAATTGTGCAAGTATTAACGAGCTAAGGGATGGGAGTATCTGAGGCCCAAAATTGCATTTTCGTTGTCTGTGTTGAAGGTTTAAAAGAGCTGTCTTTTAGCTGAGGAGGCAAGGGAATGGAAAGAGAAGTTGGATAAAAGCACCAATAAACACACCTGGCACCCATCTCCCCTTTTGGGGCAGATTGTGCTTGCGACAACCCTGAATAAGGATCTCTAAAGCAATATCACCCCCAAAAGCTGGGTTTCCATGACAGCCTTCGATCCTCAAATTCTCCTCTTGGGCTGTAATCTGGAGCACTGGATCGCCAGGAACATTCTCCGTCAGGGAGAGTTCGTGGTTGATATCCCGGCTCCCACACCCCAGAACTTTGGAAACAGCCTGTTTAACAGCCATTCCTGCAAGGAAAGTAAGCCGCCCGTGTAGAGGACTGCAGGGCTCACTTTGAGTGTGTGCTCGATCAACACACCTATGGCAAGGAGGGAGGTTTCTTTGGCCGGATTGTGGCTTTTTTCATGGATAAGGAAGCGCTGGGTGGGAGGACCCTTACCGCTATTTCCAATTGCCCCTGTTTCTGGAGGATGGGAAATTAAAAGTAGTGGAAAAATCAGAACGGCTTCAGGATTGACTATCTTCTTCATTTGGCCTAATTTCACGGAACCAGGGTAAATAGGGTTGAATAGAGAAAACCAGAGAATGCCTTGCTAAAACGTGAGCCCGAGAGGATCGCCCTCAAAAACTGGCAATCTTGAAAATGTTAACGCTCATAAACCTTGACCAGGTGAATTGGCGAATTAGAAAATAGAAGTCCTTTTAATTTGAAAGAAGCACAATATTTCCATTTAAAAACACATCTTCAGATATGTAGGACATGCTAAAGTATGGTAAATGCCGCAAGTGAAAAGGAAGGGATGGAAGCGGTATTTTCCAGTGAAGATTAGGCTTTGTTCTGCGAGACTTTTCAGTGCTAAAATGACCCCAAGTCAAAGGGGCTTGAGTGTCGGGTTGGTGCCGAAGGTGGGAGTCGAACCCACATGAGGCGTAAACCTCGCGGGTTTTTGAGACCCGTGCGTCTGCCAGTTCCGCCACTTCGGCTTTAAAATTAAGTATAAGAACCGAATTCAGAGTGTCAAGGTGGAGAAACAGCCAGAAAACGAAAAAGCGATAACACTTAGAGAAATTTCCTCTGATGACCTTGGACGGGTTATTTACTCCAAGGTTGATTACCTTTACCGCGTCTGTTATCGGATTCTTTTAAACCGAGATGAATCCGAGGAGGCGGTAGCAGAGACCATGTTTCGTGCAGTCACCAAGTTCTCCACTTTCAAAAAAGAAGCCCAACTGGAGACCTGGCTTTACCGAATTGCCACGAACGTCTGTTTTGATTTTTTAAGGCGCAAGAAATCTCCGATTTCTCAGGCCAAAAATCTTGACGCTTTTCAGGAGCCAGACGCCTCAAACGCAGAAAGCCTGGCCCTGACCAGACTTTTAGATGAGGAAAGATCCTTTGCTCTGAGGGCTTTGCTGAGCAAAATGAGACCCAGGTCCCAGCTGGTGCTTTTCTTGCGGGAAGTAGATGGCCTTTCCTACGAGGAAATAGCCGCGCGACTGAAGTGCGCTCTTGGGACAGTTAAATCGATGATTAATAGGGCGAAAAAGGAAGCCCTGAAAATAATTGAGCAGGATGAGGAACTTCGGGCGATACTCCTGCGTCAAAAGAGATGAAATGAAACTATGTAATCTTATTACAGAGTACCATGAGGGCTTGCTGAGCAGCAACCAGCGGCGGGAATTTGAGAGCCACCTGGGGACCTGCCAGACCTGTCAGCAAAACCTTAAGGCTCTTCAGGCGCTAAGTGAAAACCTTTCTTCTAACTCCCTGGTCGCTTTGAGTAGCGATTCAAGAGCAAGAATTATCAAAAGATTTGAAGAAAAGCTGGGCGAAAGCAGCCAAAAGCGATCCCTTTCCTGGAAAATTGCCTACGCCTTTTCCCTGGCTTTGGTATGTGCCCTGGTGCTCGTTGTTTTTCCGTTCACGGGAAATCCGGCCCCTCCCCCAGAACCGGCAGAAAAGATGGCTCTGACTGCCGAAACCCAACAAAGCCCCTTCACAGATCTTGCTCCTCGTTCCGAACGATTAGTGGCCCCTGCGGTAGCAGGCTTTTCTCATTTCGTTGGTGCAAGATACCTTAAAGTAAGCGCTGATACCCTGGAAAGCCTGACATCTCAATTACCTCCGGAATTCCTTGCTCAGGATGATACCCGGATCTACGTATTGCAGGACCAGTACATTGGTTTATTGGATGAATCCATCAAGGCAGCAAGCGATATAAAAATTTTAAGTCCACTGATTCCCAAAGTGGCGCTCCCTCCTGGACAATCGATCTTGATTTTGGAGGAAGCCAGGCAAGGTCAGGGCGCTGTGGCTGACCTGTTTTTCCATGCCTGGAAATCAGAAATGCAAAAAAGCCTATTCAGTTGGTTCATCGTTCCGGTTTTACTTTCCTTTTTGTTCCTTGGGCTTTTTTTCTGGCGTAAGAGCAAGGTTTTTGCTCTCTTATTTTGCATTTTCCTGTTGTTTGCCATTCTTTTGCCAACTTTCAGGCCCGTCTCTCAAGACACTTACCTTTACTTGGGGACAGGCCTGTCGAACTTCGCTCAGGAAGAAGTTTTAGCTCAGGAAAAAACTAACCAATTTGTGCGTTTGTTCGTTTCCCAGGAGATGGGAAAAAATGTCATTGCAAACGGCTTCTTTATCACATTATCGCCTATTGATTTGCCTAAAGCCCTGCAAGATTTTGATTGGGGACAGGGCAACTCTACACAGATACTTTACTTTAATAACTGGGTCATCGTTGCCCTGCTGGTTGTAACTATCTTTCTTAGTAAGGCCGTTATTTATTTCCTGCCTCTGGCTTTGCTCGCAACCGCCTCAAGCGCTTCGGGAAGAGCGAAAGCAAGTAAAAGCCAGTAGGGCTTGCTTCAGATCGGAAGGGGAGAAATCAGGCCAGAGCGTAGGGGTAATCCAGAAGAATGCGTCGCTTGTCTCCCAGAGGAGAAAATTGCTTATCCTCTGTTCTCCTGAAGTCCTGATCAAGAGATCGGGAAATGGTAAGTATGGACAATAAAGGAAATTTTTTACCTGCGCTGGGGAAATATCCTCCAAATTAAGCATTCCCGATTGGTATTCCCTGGCCATTTTGTTCAGAGAATCAACGATCTCTGCCCTGCCACCATAGTTTATCGCCAGGTTGAGGGTAAGCCCCCTGCACTCTTTTGTTATCTCCAGGGCTCTCTTTAGGGCTTCTTGAATTTTGGAAGGCATTTCCTCAATGCGGCCGCAGCTGACCAGGCGAACATTATTGGCCTTGAGCTCCTCGGGCTGGGTAATCAGATACTCTTCCAGCAAATTCAAAAGTTTTTTTACCTCTTCCCAGGGCCTTTGCCAGTTCTCCGTGGAAAAGCCAAAGAGCGTCAGGTGCCTTACCCCGATTTCGCCACAGAAGCGCACGATCTTTTTTACGTTTTCTCCACCAGCACGGTGGCCCTCCACTCTGGGGAGCCCACGCCTGAGAGCCCATCTGCCATTACCGTCAAGCATGATGGCTATATGAGCAGGAAGGATTATCTTCCCGGATTTAATTTCCTGAAGAATTTCTTGAGCCAATGAGTCCAACTTTCCAGGCTCCTATAAAAAGCATGATAGCCAGGCAGATCCAGGCGATTATAATGACAATGGTCGGGGCCCTGGCCATGAAAAAGGACACAATCCCTAAGAGCACGCTCATAGCACAAAGGACCAGGACGGCCGCCCTGTGTGAGATTCCCTTTTTGAGGAGCAGGTCGTGGATGTGCTCCCTGTCTGCGGCCAGAATGTCCTTTCTTTTTAAACCCCGGCGAATAACTGCAAAAACTATGTTGACCAGCGGTAATCCCAGCGCCGCAAGCGGTATTCCCAGGGAAATAATGGAGGATCTTTTTACCAGGCCCTCAATGGACATGCTGGCCAGAATAAAGCCCAGGAACATCACGCCTGCCTCCCCCATAAAAATTCTAGCCGGATAAAAATTGTAAGGAAGGAAACCAATACAGGAACCAGCTAAGGCCAACATTGCCACGAGAGTAGTGGGCGAGCCGAAGGCCAAAAAATTATTGAACAAGGCAACCAAAAACAGAGTTAGCGCAGAGATCGAACAGATTCCGGCTGCGAGGCCGTCCAGTCCATCCATCACCTTAATGGAGGCAGTAAGGGCAGCTATCCACAATATGGACACCGGAATGCTCAGGGCCTCAAGCCAGAGAATCTGCGCGCCGAAAGGATTGGAGAAGAACTGTATACGCACTCCATAGCCCACTACTATGCTTGATGCCAGGAAAATGCCGAACAATTGTCCTTTGGATGAGAGCCGAAAGGTATCATCCATAAGCCCCAGGAGAAAAAGGAGGGAACCGGAAACTAATATGCTTATGTCCTTGACGGTCAGCTGATCGAACAAAACCATGGCAATGAGGAAGGAAACGTAGATTGCCACCCCGCCTAAGAGCGGAATGGGTTTTTTGTTGACGGAAGTCGGAGTGGGCATGTAGAAGAAATTCAGCTTTATAGCCACCCATCGCATTAAGGGAGTCAGGATGAGGGAGGAGAGGAGGGCAACTGGAAATGCCCAGAACAGCTTATCCATCATTTAAACGTGAAACTGGAAGAGATCTGTTCGAAGACCCCGACTTCCTGATCAAAACCTTCAAGGCTCACATCGAAAGTGATCAAGTATCCCAGGTTGCCCCTTACTATGTAGTATTGAACATCCTTTAGGGGTTGGCCCTGGAAAGTGAGCGTGAAGACTCTTTTTACTGCGCTGATGTTTCCTAAACTGATCTCCTCCAGAGAGACGCTCTGGTAATCCTGGTAGAAGTTCTTCAGCCGCTCCTTCTCAATTTTTAACGCCAGGTCCATCGCGCTCATGGGAACGGTCAATTCCTCTACTTTTACTGTCATGTTGGGGAGATAGTTTCCCACCATTTCTCCAGTCAAATAAACAACTACTCCAGGCAAGGTCCCCATCTGCCAGCTCTCTGGGCAAGAGAAGGAGAATCCGTAAGCTGTACTGGTATAAGTTCTGGGAGCACTCGTGGGAGTAGGTGATGCGCTCTTGCTTACGGGAATAAACCAGTTATTCAGGATCCTGCGGAAACTTGCCTCATTCTGGTTAAATTGGCTGGCCGGGGCATAGCCAAAAAAGTAATAGCCCCAGTGGTTGGAGACGGAACATCCGATTAAGGCTTTGTATCCAGAAGAAGAAAGGGTGAGGATTTTTCCGTTGGCTTCTCCAAAAGTTTTATCCTCCTCTTCAAAAGAAGCGCCGGGGAATTTTTTCAATGCCCAATCCTTGTTCTCCTGAACGTAGGAGGCCAGGTCCCTATCCTGGCTCAACTCCTCGTACCCCACAATAACCGTGTAGCTGAAAAGAGTATCAGTTTGAGTTGGAGAGGTGAGTTTAATGAATTTCTCGCTTTCAGAGATTTCCCAATTTGAGGGATAATCGAAGGACGAATTCACCTCGTTGAAAGTATACCTCTGGAAAGAAAGACCTTCAGGGGACACGGTTATTTCAGCAGATGCCGTCATGCCGTTGTACACCGCCTGAATTGTAGCCTGCCCTTCTTCCATAGCGGTGAAATTTCCGTTCTGGTCAATAGAACCTGCGTTCCCAACCACTTCCCAGCTCGGGGTAACGGTGTTCTCCTTATCGTTTTGGTCGTAACCTTTACAGATAAGCTGGTAGATTTCTCCTTTTTTGAGCTCAATAGTTGAAGGGCTTATTTCAATGCGCCTGATCGGGGAAGGAGGGCCTTCCCTTACAATTGCCCCTGCATAAGCGGAAAGTTCAGTGTTGTTGAAGGTGTAAGTTGCAAGAATGGTTGCGTTTCCAGGTTTCAGGGCTTTGAACCTCCCAGTAGGGTCGATTGTCCCTATGTCCTTTTCCAGGATGCTCCATTGCGCCTGGACTTCTACCTCGTTGCCTGATTTGTCCTCAGCTTTGACTTTAAACTGCTGCTCCTCGTTTACCGCCAGGGTAACGTTGGAGGGAATAACCGAGATTTTGGCCACATTGGCTGCGGCCAACACCTTTACGCTAGCGGATGCCTTAAGATCTTTGTAGGCGACCTCAATTTTACCTTCTCCAGGGTTCGAGGGCCTAAACAAGCCATTGGCTTCAATCTGGCCCAAATCAGGAGGTTCAATTGACCAGGTTAGACCCTCTTTTATCCCGGACTCGGTGCCGTCCTTTTGCACGCCAATTACCGAAAAGATCAAAGAGGCATCAGTTGTCAGCTGCTTGAAAGAGGGCTCAACCCGGATCTTGGTAATTTCTTGTCCTGCACCCGGGGAAGCGGGAATCAGGATCCGATAGACCAGGTAAACCAGGACGCAGAGTATCACAAGGAGGCCAACAAAAATCAACGGGAGTTTTGGCAGCTCCCTCGTTCTTTTCCTCCTTGAAGGACGAACAGTATATGTTTTTTCGGGAGCAGATCCCAGAAGGACCTCGCCACAGTTATTGCAGTAGCGACTCCCCTCAGGGTTCTGGTGACCGCATTTTGTACAAAGCAACACCGTTACCCCCTTTTCCTGAGTATCAGTATTTTAGCATTTTATACTTTGATTTACCTTTCACATGGTAAAATACAAAAAAAGAAGGAGCATGTCGATATTAAACATGACGGGCTCAGGAAAACATAGTATCAAGAGAAGAGGGTGGAAGCCTGGTGGGATATTTTTGGGAATCGTCCTTATTCTGTTGCTGGCTACTTCCTGCGGAAAACCAGAATCATACGCCACTATTATTGGCGTGGTATACGATGGAGACACGAACGAAGTGCTGGAGAATGTAACTGTCAGATATAGCTCTGATATTTTTACTACCACCTCCCCAAGAGGGGTTTTTGAATTAACCAAGCTTCCTCTGGGAAAAATTCAGCTCTCTTTTGAAAAAGAAGGTTACCGCCCTACGGCCAGGGAGGTGGCATTAAAGGAGGGGAAAGAGTTCCTCGAGGTGCTGATGGAGAGGGCTGAGAATACGGCTTTCACGCTTGCCGATCAGGTGAAGTTGCGTTTGCAACCTTCCGTAGATGGTCAGATCATCGATGCTCTGGCTATAAACACCAAAGTAATCCTGGCGGGTGAGCAAAAGCTGGGGTGGTACAAAGGAAAGGTAGGAGAACAGGTCGGCTGGATTTGGGGTGGTTACTTGAAATCTGACACCGTCTCCATTCCCAGGATGGAAGTGAAAATAGACTCAAAACTTTATAGCACTCCCGATGAGGCGGCTGAAGATGTCCAGGAGATCTACGAGGGGTTTCAGGTGATCATCCTGGAGACCCAAGGGGACCGAACCAAGGTTATTCTGCCAAGCGGAGTTGAAGGTTGGGTATCCTCGGCGGTTTTGTCTCCATGAGGTAATTAGCTTATGGCCAGGATTCCTAAAAAAAGCGGAAAATCATATGATCGTTTCATGCCTCCATCGGATCGAGAACGCATGCAAGCGATCCAGCGCCAGGCCATTGCCCGGGTCGGGGATGAAGATTTAACCCTGGAAAAGAAGATAAAAGAAATCCTGACAAATGACCCCTTTGTTTTCGTCGAAGACATCTCCGTGAAGGTGAAAAAGGGAAAAGTTGAGCTATCCGGGGTGGTGGATTCACCTGCTCACAGAGAAAGAGTGGAGACGATTGTCTCGCAAATTCCGGGAATTCAGGATTTGAGGAATAACCTAACTGTAGGCGAGGTAAGATCAATTCCGGAAAAAGCGCTCTTAGATTTGATCTCTAAAGCTATTGAGAATGCTCGTATTTCTGCCAAGGAGGTGGGCATAAGCGTAAAAGCAGGGGTGCTCTCCCTCTCAGGTAGAATTCCCACGCTCAGAGATAAAATTCAAATACTGAGAATCATCAGCGCCATCCCGGGGATAAAAAGCATCTCTGACCATCTTGCTGTCGGGTTCGAGGAAATCCCTGACGGCATAACATTGAAGAACAAAGTTACCTTGGCTATATCCGAATTACCTTCCCTCAAAGTAAGGGACCTGAAAGTCAGGGTCTCTAAGGGTACCGTCTACTTAAAGGGAGAGGTTGATATCGTTTCCGACAAACTTCCTTTGATTGATAAAGTTGCATCTGTAACCGGTGTAAAGGAGATAGTGGACGAGATCGCTCACGAAAAAGAGGAAAGCTCAACGACTCAGCTGCGCAAGAAAATCGAGACCTCTTTTTCCAAAGACTCTCGATTAAACGGAACCAGAATCAATTTTGAAATTTCCGGAGGGACTATTTTTCTTCAAGGCAATGTTCAATCTTACCGGCAATTATACGTTATAGAGGAGATTTTAAGCGGTTTTCCGGAAATCAAAAGGGTGGTAAACGAGCTTACGGTCCTTTCTTGACTTGAAGTTTTACTACTCTGAGGTTTTTGACTCTAAAAAAATCCGTTATCCTCTATGAAATAATAATTTTTATTTTCCGGTACCCGTAAAAGATATTGACTATTTAATATTTTTCTTGTTTCTTTTAGCTATCTTACCTGAAGGGGGTATGAAATCTTATGAGTGAAGAAACTGTGGTCTTCGCGCGAAAGGCTTCTGGCCTGGTAAGGGAGCTTAACTGGTGGGATGTCCTTCTCTTCACACTTGCGGGACCTGCGGCATCTGGAATGACTTACTACACCGTGAAAGTCCCCGGCCTGTATCCTGGTGGTAACATCGTCTTAGCTTTTTTAGTCGGCCTCATCATCTGGGTTTTTCCCGTTATCGTTTTAGCGATCTTTGCTTCCTCTTTCCCTCGCAGTGGTTCTCTTTACGTTGTTATTTCCCGTGTGCTCCATCCTCTTTTTGGCTTCATACCGAACTGGACTTACGTTTTGGGCGGTGGGGCTGCTCTGGCTGTTGGGTTCTTGAACTACCTGGGCTTGATTCCCGTAGCAAGCAGCTTCCAGGTAGCGGGGCAGATTACGCAGAATGCTTCATTGATGTCCATTGGTGAGTCCCTCGCTGATCCCTGGATCCGCCTGTACATCTCTTTAGGCTTGACCGTGATCATCTGGCTTCTGGAGCTCTGGGGGCTGAGCAGGCTAAAATGGGTGCTGCGCGTCCTGATCTATCTTCCTTTAGTGGTCACATTGATTGCCATTATTTCCTTCTTCGTAGGTGCTGGGGCCCCATCGTTTGATGCAGTCTACGGCGCTGGGATGTACGATAAAGTCAACGGGCTCGCTAAAAACCTTGATATAGCGGGGGCGATGATGCCACCAGGAGCAGCGCTTCAGGGTATGCTCCTGTCAGTACTCTGGGCTTTCACCGCCGCAGAGGCTATTTCTTTTGTGGGAAGCGAGGTAAAAACTCCGCGCAAGAGTTTCATGCGAGGAATGCTTATTGGTATCGTCGCGGTGGGCTTGCTGTACATTTTTAACGCCTGGGCAGTTCAGGTTGCCTTTGGCGGGAACTTCATTACGAACTACAGCTGGCTTTACTACAATAACGCCGATAAGCTCCAGGGACTCCTGGGGGTTACTCCGGCCGCCCCATCAATTCCCTTCTACGCCGCACTCATAATGGGATCGGCTACATTCTCCATAATTTTCGGGATTGGCTACTTCCTTTGGTACCTGAATACCTCAATGATTATCTGGATGGCTGGAGTGCGCGGCCTATTTGCTATGGCTTTTGATAGGCTGCTGCCCACGAAACTGACCGAGGTAAACCGCAAAGGAGCCCCTACCTGGGCAAATCACCTTATCGGCATTTTTGCCCTTATTGGCGTGTTCATCGGATTAGGTGATTCCCTTGGGGTTCAGCTATCCGCCACCATGCTGGCCATTGAGGACTTTACCTGCATGTTCTTTATCTGGCCCCTGGGTTTAGCTGCCATGTTCTTGCCTTACACCAGACCGGATCTTTTCGAGAAATCGACTTTCCAGTACAAGATCTTTGGCATACCTTGGGTTACTGTTCTCGGAGCCATCACTTTCGGTGTAGGCTTCTGGATAATGCTCACGGTAGGTTTGGAGCTGACCGACATCTGGTCCCAGATTGGAGTTGCTGTGTTTATTCTCATTGGTCTCCTTGTAGTGGCGTGGATGTACAGAAGAAACAGGAAAGAGGGGATCGATCCGACTAAGATCTTCACGGAAATCCCGCCCGCTTAAAAAGCTCTTTATTTCGGGGCTCCACCCGGGGCCCCGAAATAAACTTAAAACTTTTAGAGGTGAACGCGATGAGAGTTTTCTTCGCAGTGGATGTGCACGGAGCGACAACAGTCTGGCGCAAGTGGATAACAGCAGTCACAATGTACGAGGCTCAAGCTTTAATCCTGGCAGGAGACCTTACGGGGAAAGCATTAGTTCCTATTATTCGCCAGAAAGACGGGGCTTACAAAACAGCATATTTTGGACAGACCTGGGTTCTGAGGAACGAGGAGGAGATTAAGGATATAGAAAGGAAACTGTCGAACGGCGGCGTTTATTACGTGCGCTGCGAACCAGAATTCGTTGAGGAACTCAAGAGGAATTCCTCCAAGGTGGAGGAATTAATGAAGGAAAAAATGGTGGAAAGGATGCGGGAGTGGTTAAAGCTTTTAACTGAAAAGATAGACACTCGTAAGATCCTTACTGTGGTAATGCCCGGAAACGACGACGAGCTGGTCATCGATGGCATAATAAAGGAATTTGAAGACCAGGGAATCATTTACCCTCTTGATAAAGTTTTCGAGCTCGAAGGCCATGAGGTTCTGAGCTTCGAGTACGTCAACCCGACTCCTTGGAACACCCCACGGGAAGACGAGGAGAGGGGCTTAAGGCGGAGAATCGAGGAGAAAGTTTCTCAACTCAAAGACGTCAGGAGGTCCATTTGGAACTTTCACTGCCCCCCCTCTAACACTAACCTCGACCTGGCCCCTAAGCTTGATAAGTCCCTGAAGTTAGTTGCCGGGTTGGATGGTGTAAAGTTTGTTCATGTGGGCTCCGCATCAGTCAGACAGGCGATAGAGAAATATCAGCCCCTGCTCTGCCTGCATGGTCACATCCACGAGTCCAGCGGTTTTGACGTGATTGGAAAGAGCCTCTGCCTCAACCCCGGCTCCGAGTATGGAGAGGGGCTGCTCAGGGGATTTATCATCAATCTTAACCGCGATGGGGTCGAGAATTATTGGAAAATTCAAGGATAAAGGGCAAAAAGTGGAGAAAAAATTTGTAAATTTAAATCCCGAGGAATTTCTTAAAAAAGCGGTCAGTATCGTGGAAAAAGCCCAGGAAAAAGGCCTTTATCTGAGAATTCTTGGTGCCCTGGCGGTCTTTATTCATACCGAGCACTCTCCTAAAGAGAGACAGCTCCTTTTCTCTTTGGAACGCCTGGGCCAGGGGAAGCCAGTATTTACTGATCTTGACCTTGTGGCTTATTCCAAACAGGCGGTGGAGATCAGAAAGTTTCTGGAAAGGGAGCTGGGCTACAAGCCAAATCTTTATGTGAACGCCGTTTTCGGGTTGCGGAGGAACATCTTTCAGCACCCTGAAAGCTTTTTCGACGTTGATATTTTCTATGACCTCCTGGATTTTTCCCATCCGGTGGATTTCGGGAAATTGCCAGGAAAAGGCCGGCTGGAAATTGATTTTCCCACCATCAGTCTTGCTGACATCGTCCTGGAAAAGCTTCAGATACATCAGATCAACAGGAAAGACCTGATAGACCTTCTCGTCCTTTTTACCTCGCATCCTTTCTCTAAAAGCGAGGAAAAGGAAAGGATAAACGCGCAACGCATCTCTAAAACGCTTGCCGATTCGTGGGGCTTTTGGTACGACGCCTGCTTAAACCTCAATAAGTTGCTCACCTTTACCAAAGAAGCCTTTGAAGCAAAAAGCATAGACCAGGAGACTTATCAGAAGCTTTCCGAACAAACCGATTTCCTTTTAAAGAGAATCGAGGAAGAGCCTAAAACCGCTCAATGGCTAAAACGATCAAGGAAGGGCACTGCTGTACCCTGGTACAAGGAAGTGGAAGAAGTTGACAGGTAAGCCCTAATCAATTGGGCCGCCTGAAAATCATTTCACTAATAGCCCTGAAAGTAGTATTATAACTGATATGAGCTATACTCGGTACTCTTATCCTGAGATAGAGGCTATCTGGGATGAGGAAAATCAATTTTCTACTTGGTTAAGGGTCGAGCTCGCTTATTTAGAAGCCAGGGCGGAGAAGGGAGAAATTCCCCGGGAAGCTTGGCTGCGAATAAAGAGTAACGCTTCCTTCGGCTCAGTGGAAGAGGTCAAGGAGCTGGAATTGAAAACCAAACACGACCTTGTGGCTTTCCTCAGAGCTGTTGAAAAGAGGCTGGGCCCGGATTTCCGTTATTTTCACGAAGGCCTTACTTCCCAGGATGTAAAGGATACCTCCTTTTCCTTACTCTTAAAGGAGTCAGGGGTGATCATTGCTTCTGAGTTGAGACAAGCGGCCGATGTTTTGAGCTTTCAATCCTCTCACTATAAGTATCTTCCCATGATCGGTCGCACTCACGGAATTCATGCGGAACCCATCACCTTTGGGTTAAAACTTTTGCGGTACAAGAAATCTTTTGAAAGGCAGTATGAGCACCTGATTTCCGCTATTGACGAAGTTTCCGTGGGAAAGTTCTCAGGAGCAGTGGGCACTTACCACAGCATTTCTCTCGAGGCTGCCACAAGAGCTTGCCAGCTCCTTGGCTTAAAGCCAATTTACGTTACCTCTCAGATTGTCCCTCGGGACGTTTATGCCTATTTTTTCTTTACATTGGCGGTTATTGCAACCGTGGTAGAAGAAATAGCTACGGAGATAAGGAACCTTCAGAGGACCGAAATTGGCGAGGTTTCCGAGCCTTTCGCTCAAGGGCAGATGGGTTCTTCGGCAATGCCTCACAAAAGAAACCCCGTTTTATCAGAGCAGCTTTGCGGCTTGAGCAGAGTTGTCAGGTCCAACGCTTATGCCGTTCTGGAAAACATTCCCAGCTGGCACGAGCGTGACATCTCTCACTCTTCAGTTGAGAGGATAGTCACCCCCTTGATAACTAACCTGACTGCTTACATGCTCAAGACGATTAGGGGAATTTTGGAAAATCTGGATGTCGATGAGGCGCGCATGCGAGAAAACATAAATCTCACCGGCGGTCTGATTTTTTCCCAAATTTTAACCTTAGCTCTTGTGGGAAAAGGGCTCTCCCGGGAAAAAGCGAGCCAGCTTGTTCAGGCCCTTTCCCTTGAAGCCCTGAAGAACAAAGAGCACCTGCGCTCTCTAACTGAGAGGGAGGAGCTGGTGAGAAGCCTGCTTTCTGCAGAGGAAACCGAGGAAATCTTCAACATAAAGAATTTCTTCAAAAATATTGATCGTATTTTTGCTTTGGAGCAAGAGGAGCAGCATTAGCTATGTATTTTTTGGATACCTTGCGCGCAGAGCTACGCTCTGCCCTATACGACTATTGTTCATTGGACCTTGAGCCTTCCTGGGAGCAAGGGAAAAAATATGCTGACTTTTCCACTAATTTTGCTCTCCAGGTTTCTCGTCTAATAAAAAAAGACCCCGGTGAGATCGCTGCATTTTTGAGCGGCCGTTTAAACTCTCGCCTTTCTCCTCTGGTAAAAGCAGAGGTGGCGCATCCAGGTTTTTTGAACTTTTACTTGGAGAGGGAGGGGGCCGTAAAGGTCTTGAGGGAAATTTTTGAAAGAGGACGAAGATATGGCCATTGTGACTATGGGAAGCGCGTGAAGGTCAACGTTGAGTTCTGCAGCGCAAACCCCACTGGACCAATTCATTTGGGCAACGCTCGCGGAGCCTGCATAGGCCATGTCCTATCTAACCTGTTGAGCGCGGTTGGTTATGATGTTACCAGAGAGTATTACTTTGACGACTGCGGGACACAGGTTGAAGCTTTTGCCCTGTCCGTTGAAGCCCGGTACCAGGAGCTATTGGGCCAGCCTTTTGAGTTTCCGGAAAACGGGTATTATGGGGAGTACGTGAGACAAATCGCTTCCCAGATTGCTGCAAAATACGATCACAGTCTGCTTGCGCTGCCCAAAGAACAAAGGATTGAGGTCCTGAAGGAAGAGGGCCTCGAGATCATGAAAAAGCAGCACAGGCAAACCCTTTCCAACCTTGGTATAGAGTTCGGCGTATGGTATCACCAGAGCTCTTTAAAAGAAAACTGGCTGGATCAAGCCCTCTCTGTCCTTAAAGACAAGGGCTGTATTTATGAAAAAGACGGGGCTTTGTGGTTTGCTTCCACAAGGTTCGGCGACGACAAGGATAGGGTGGTCATCAGGTCCAACGGGGAGCCAACTTATTTTGCCTGGGACATTGCTTACAACCTGAACAAGGTTTCTCGGGAATTCGAGATTATCATTGACATCTGGGGCCCGGATCATCACGGGTACGTTCCCAGAAATAAAGCTGCCTTTGAGGCCTTGGGGTATAACCCGGACAACCTTATCCTGATCATTTACCAGGTTGTCAAACTTTACGAAGGTGGGCAGGAGGTCTCCATGTCTAAAAGGACTGGGGAGTTCATTACTCTTAATGAAGTTGTGGAAGAAGTGGGCAAGGACGCTGCAATCTTTTTCCTTATCAATTGCAGTATAGACTCCAATTTAGAGTTCGACTTGGATCTGGCAAAAGAGCGTTCTCTGGATAATCCCGTTTATTACGTGCAGTACGCTTACACTCGGGCCCTCTCCATCGAAAGGGAGGCTCAAAGCAGAGGAAAATTGCCATTGGATTTAAATGAGGTTCCTTTCGTTTTTGGAACCCCCGAAAGGAAACTCGTCTCCTTGCTTACTCTAATGCCAGAAGAAATTCTGAAGGCCGCCGTTAATATGGCTCCCTTGAGGCTTGCTAACTTTGCCAGGGATTTGGCTGCTTCCTTTCACTCTTTCTATCACGACCACCGAGTCTTGGGATCACCTGAAGAGGTGGAGGCCTCAAGGCTCATTTTAGTTCAGGCGATAAGGTTGGCACTGGCCAACATTTTGCAATTGCTCGGTATCTCTGCCCCTGAGAAAATGTAAAAGAAAGGAGATTGAATCATGGGAACTGGGTCACCTTTTGGCACACATCGCGTTATCGAGCCGAAGGGAGTCATGCCCCAGGCAGCATGGAAGATAGATAACACTATGGACGTGCTCTACGACAATGAAATCCTGGTACAGGTGGAAAGATTGAACATTGATGCCGCCAGCTTCACTCAGCTGGAGCAAGAAGCGGGAGGAGACCCTCAAAAGATCGCCGGGCAAATTAAGAAGATAATTAAGGAAAGAGGTAAGATGCACAACCCGGTTACTGGTTCCGGTGGTATGTTTATTGGCACCGTGAAAAAAATGGGGAAGGAGCTTGCAGGCAAAATCAACCTCAAGCCAGGCGACCGCATTGCTTCTCTGGTCTCTCTCTCCCTTACTCCTCTCCTCATCAAGCGCATCAAGAAAATTGATATGGACAGGGATCAAGTGGAGGTTGAAGCCCTTGCTATCCTTTTCCAGTCCGGCGTTTACGCCAAGTTGCCTGATGATATGCCCGACAAATTGTGCCTTGCTGTCTTGGATGTGGCTGGAGCTCCTGCGCAAACGGCCAGATTGGTAAAGCCCGGAGATACTATATTGGTGATCGGAGCGGGAGGAAAGTCCGGGTTGCTTTGCCTATATGAGGCTAAGAAGAGAGCCGGTGTCACCGGCACGGTGATAGGTTTGGGGCATAGCGCCGAGAGCACAAAAAGAGTTCTGGAAAGCGGGTTTGCCAATGTAGCTTTCCAGGGCGATGCTACTAAGCCTGTGGAAATATACGAGAAGATGATGGAAATCACCAAAGGGAAGCTTGCGGACGTGACAATCAACTGCGTTAACATTCCCGGGACAGAAATGGCCTCAATTATGAGCACACGTGATGGGGGGATCGTTTACTTCTTCAGCATGGCCACGAGTTTTACCGCTGCAGCACTGGGGGCTGAAGGGATAGGGAAGGACGTAACTATGATTATTGGCAACGGCTATGCCCGCGGCCACGACAGAATTTCTCTGGAGCTCCTGCGCGAAAGTTCCAGGCTCAGGGAAATGTTTGAGAAGATGTTCATTTAGGGGGAACTTATGAGGGACTTTACGGAAATACCGCTTTGGAAGGATATTTCGCAGAAAGAATGGAACGATTGGCACTGGCAGGTTAAGAACCGCATCACCACGATAGATGAGCTGAAGCAGGTCATCCAAATAGACCCGGAAGAGGAAGAAGGAATAAGAAAGGCCCTTCAAGTTTTTCGTATGGCTATTACTCCTTATTTTGCTACGCTGATGGACCCCGAGGATAAAAATTGCCCCATTCGTTTGCAATCGGTGCCCTCAGTTCAAGAAGCGAGCAAGAGCCAGTTTGACCTTCACGATCCTTTGGCTGAAGAAAGGGATGCTCCTGTTCCTGGCTTGACCCATCGCTACCCGGACCGAGTTCTTTTTTTAGTCACGGACCAGTGCGCTATGTACTGCCGGCACTGCACGCGACGCCGTTTTGCCGGCACCTTCGATCATTCCCGATCAAAGGAGGAACTGGACCTTTGCCTGGAGTACATACGCCGCACGAAGGTGGTCAGGGATGTACTATTATCCGGGGGAGATGCTCTCCTTATTTCTGACGAGCTTCTGGAGTATTTGTTAAAGGAACTCCGGGCGATCCCTCATGTAGAGATTATACGCATTGGTACCAGAGCCCCTATCACTCTTCCCCAGAGAGTTACGCCCGAGCTCGTGAACATGCTCCGCCGTTATCATCCCCTCTGGGTGAATGTCCAGTTCAATCACCCTAAAGAGATTACCTCCGTTTCCAGTGAAGCTTGCGCCCACCTGGCGGATGCGGGAATACCCCTCGGCAACCAGAGCGTTCTTTTAAAAGGGATTAACGATTGCCCGACTGTGATGCGAAAGCTCGTTCACGGTTTGCTCAAAATCAGGGTTCGCCCCTACTACATTTATCAGTGCGACCTATCTGAAGGCATCGCTCATTTTCGGACCTCAGTTTTGCGCGGTCTGGAAATTATTGAAAGCCTGAGAGGGCACACTTCGGGAATGGCTGTTCCCACCTTTGTGGTTGATGCTCCTGATGGAGGTGGGAAAATTCCTCTCGCTCCCAATTATCTCCTTTCGCTTTCCCCGGAAAAGGTCGTCCTGCGCAATTATCGGGGAGAATTCTATTCCTATCCCGAACCGGAATCCTACCATACCCATGATCCCTCAACCTGCCCTCATTGTTTAAAAGAGGGAATACCTTCACCGAGCATTCTCGAGGGTAACATCGGCAAAAGAGGTGAACGTCGGTGAAGGTTCTCCCGCTTTTAAACGGTCGCCAGGTGATCTCAGTTGTGGGCACGGGAAAGGGTAGTGGCAAGACCACAACGGTAAACTTTATTTTGAGCGAAGGGAAAAAAGCGCGCAGGCTGGGCGTTACTGCTTTCGGTCTGGGAGGGGTCCAGACTTTACTGCAAATTCCTGAGGGTTCCCTGATCGCTTTGGCTCGAAACTGCGAGGTCACAAAGAAGCTTGAGCTTCTGGACGAAACCGATGCTAACTCCCCCTGGGGAAACATCGTAATCGGGAGAACAGTAGAGGATTGCGAAGCGGTTATCGCGGGGCCTGTCTCGCTTAAAGACCTGATAAAAATCAAGGAAAAATTCTTTGCGCTTGGCTGCGAACTGATGGTTGTAGACAGTTCTCTCAACCGTAAGTCCCTGTCCTCTGCCTTTCTTTCTCAGGGAGTTATTCTATCAGCGGGAATAGATTTCCCCGACCGGGACTCGCTTTTCGAAGAAATTTTAAGCCAGGTAGAGATGCTCACAATCCTCGAAGCGACATCTTTTCCCCCCTCCCTTAACCGACATTGCGCAAAAAAGAAGGAAGGCTGGGTGCCCTTTTCCCTTGAGGAAGTCACACCTTCATCGTTTGAGGAAGTGGAGGAAATCTTTTGGCCTGGTGCTTTTCTTAACGAACATGCAAATTTTCTTCGCAGTTTGGACTTCCCGCTCTCAGTTATTGTTGAAGAGCCCTGGCACCTTTTCCTTACCCAGTCCATATGGTGCGAGCTCAAGAAAGAGGGATACACTTTTAAGGCCGCAAGCCGCACCCCACTTCTTCTTGTAACCCTAAATCCCCTTTCCAGCACGGGTTTTTCGCTGGATCCCAGGGATTTTTCCTCTAGGGCCAGCGAGATGTTGAAACCAGTAAAGGTTTTTGACCTCCTCTATGAGTGATCTTTTTCTCGATAGAGAAACCCGCGAAAAAATTGAATGGGACCAATTTCTGGCCTACATTGAGGTTCATTCTCCTCTGGGCCTATATTACAAAAACAGGCTTAAGCCATTTTTCGCGGGCCAGGAAAAGCACCTTCGAGAGGAGCTTCGCCGAAGTTGTAAATTTGCTGATTTTATTTCCAAAAACCCGCGCTGGGTCTCTGATTTTGCTTCCAACATTCAAGAGGCGAAAGACTTGAGGCTCAGCTTCAAGAGGGCTAGGGAGGGGATGGTCCTTTCTGTCACCGAGCTCTTCGAAATAAAGAGACTTTTGCTGATTTTGGATAACATGAAAGGGCTTTTGAAAAGCAAAGGGTTTTCCTTGCTCGCGAAATTTAGGCCAAAGGGAGCCCCAGGGCTTTTTCGAGCACTAAGCAAGGGAAACCAAAGCCCCCAGACCTTCTATCTCGTAGACGATTATTCCCCTCTTCTGAAGCGATTGAGATCGGAAAAATTCGAGCTGAAATTGTTGATGGAGAAAGAAAAGGAGCGCCTCCTGGAGGAGTTAAAGGGCCTGGGCATAAAACACGGGAGAGATGGAGAGGTTGTTGTTTCCAAGGGGACCCCGGATGCTTCCAGGTTTTCTGCCGATTCTCGTTTCTACCTGAAGCGGGAAACCTTGCAGACACAAGTTTACGCTTTTCGGCACTCCCCTCGGTTTTTAAAGTGGGAAAGCAGGATTAAAGAAATAGAAAGGGAAGAAGAGAAGGAGGAAAGGGCAATTTGCCAGAAACTGTCCCAAAAAGTCTCTAAGTTCGCAGATGCCCTGGAAAGAGACTCTGAGAAAGTAGCCTATTTGGATTTCCTTTTCGCAAAGTCTAAAGTGGCTGTTGAGTACAACGGAACGCTGCCTCAGCCTGTAAGCACTAATAGAAAAACAGCTCTGACTATGGTTGATGGGGTTCATTTCCCGTTGTCTCAGAGGTTAAAGGAAAAAGGGTTGAAGTTCCAGCCGCTTTCTATACAGCTCAAGCAGGGCGCCGCCTTACTTACCGGGGCAAACATGAGCGGTAAAACTGTTTTGCTCAAAACAATCGGGCTAAATATTTGTATAGCGCAGCACGGGATGCTTGTCCCCGCTAAATCTTTCAGGTGGCGACCTCTGGACTTTGTTTTTTTCTCTACGAGGGGCAAGGAGCAGGATGGGCTGAGCGCTTTCGGTATGGAAATCGCGGGCCTGAAAAGGGCGCTTTCTGTGAAAGAAAAAAAGGGCTTATTTTTGGTGGACGAGTTAGCTCGGGGAACCAACCCCAAGGAGGGTTTTGCTATAAACGCAGCCATTTTGACCTATTTGAGCAATAGCGATTCTCTCTCGCTTTTCACCTCTCACTTTGACGGGCTGGCAAAGGCTTGCCGAGCGACGCACTGGCAAATGGCCGGGTTGGGAAACATCAGCCTTGATCAGGTTAAACTTCTGGCTAAGGGTGCAGGCGAGGACTTGATGCCAAAGCTGATGGACTACCGCTTGGAAAAAGTCAAGCGGGAGAAAGCTATCCCTCATGATGCCCTAAAAGTAGCTTTGCTTTTGGGGTTAGAGGAACATGTGATAGAATTGGCTGAGACTTTCTTAAAGAAGGTGTAAAATGAAGCTTAACATATCCCATGATCAGGTGAACACTTGCCGTCAAATTGCTGAAGAGATTGCCCTCGACATTCAAAAAGACATCACTCCCCTTAGTACCATTTCTGTGGAACGGGCCATTCTGCGCCTTTTAGGGATTGAGGGGGAAGAAGATAAAATTCCTTATGTGAACATCTTGGTGGAACACCTTAGGGAGCAAAAATCGCTGGAGGAGGGAGCGCTCTACTGGATTGCCAACGCCTGTTTGCAGACCGGGCTTGCGCTCCAAGAAGTCGCTCAGAAAGTAGTGTCAGGTTCCCTTAACTTGGTGCATTTGCCCAGGAGCAGTTTCTCAGAAATAAAGAACAAGGCCGAAGGTCTGGTAACAGATAGCCTGACCAGGCTATTCAAAAAGAATCAAGTGCGCAAAGCTTTTAAACAGTCCTTCCCTCCTTCGCCTTCTCCACTTCTCTACGTGATTGTCGCCAGTGGCAATATCTACGATGACATTGCCCAGGCAAAAGCAGCTGCAGAGCAGGGCGCAGATTGTGTGGCTGTGATTCGCTCCACTGCTCAAAGCTTGCTCGATTATGTTCCCGAGGGCATTACCACAGAAGGATTTGGAGGCACATTTGCCACTCAAGCGAACTACGGACTTATGAGACAGGGCTTGGACGAAGTGGCCCTGAAGGTCTCTCGATACATTTATCAGGTCAATTACTGCTCCGGGTTGTGCATGGCAGAAATTGCAGCCCTGGCAATTTTAGAAGGGCTGGACATTATGGTAAATGATGCCCTTTACGGGATCCTCTTCAGGGATCTGAACATGTACCGAACCATGGTGGATCAACATTTTTCCCGTTATTTGCTGGGGCTTTTTGACATCATTATCACCACAGGAGAGGATAATCTCATAAAAACGGTGGATGCCTTCAAAGAATACAGCATCGTCCTGGTCTCGCAATTTATCAATGAACAATTAGCCAAACAGGCCGGCATGAGGGAGGACCTAATTAGTCTGGGGCACGCTGCTGAGTTAGACCCGGGCATTCCGGATAGCTTTTTCTGGGAGCTCGTTCAGGCGCAACTTGTCAGGCAGATCTTTCCTCGTTCCCCTGTGAAGTTCATGCCTCCCACCAGGTATAAGACCGGAAACCTCTTCTTTGCCCATGTCTTGGACACCCTTTTCAACCTTTTAGCTGTATGGACGGATCAAAGAATAGCCTTGCTGGGGATGCCCACTGAAGCCCTGCATACCCCTTACATACAAGATCGCTTTCTCAGCCTGGAAAGCGCACTTCATTTAAGAAACGCGGCCAGTTCACTGAAGCAAGAGCTTCGGTTTCGCAGGGATGGAAAAGCTGACCAGAGAGCCCAAGAGCTTCTGGTAAGGACCAGGGAAACGCTCAACAGAGTAGGGGAGATCGGTATCTGGAATGCGCTTTCCAAAGGGGTATTCTCCCAGATTAAGCGGGAGAAAAGAGGGGGCAAGGGATATAACGGTGTTTTCAAAAAGGGCCATTACTACCTTAATCCCTTTCTGGACGATATGGTTGTTGCCAGGGCCAGAAGGAGGGCAAGATGACCATAAATGAGGTTCGGCCTTACGGCGATCGCCTGAACGATGGTGCCGTTCAGTTATCCTTTAGCTTGCCGGTCCCCCTTTCCGCACGTTCCAGGGAAGCCGCCAAGCTGATCGCTACGAGAATGGGCCTAGCGAACATCAGGCTCGTCCACGCTCAGGACATGGGGAACAGCTTCTCCTTTTACATCCTTTATGGCACTACAGCTATTTCCGTTGACGTTCAAGCAATTCATGTTCCTGAGGTAGAGACTCCCTTGCTGGACTTCTGGGAGATAAACGAGCTCATTGAGAGAGAACTGAAGAAAAAGGTTGTGGTGGTCGCGGCGACGATCGGGACAGATGCCCATACCGTTGGGCTTGATGCTATCATCAGCGCAAAGGGTTTTGGAGGAGAGTCTGGCCTGGAGCGTTACCCTCAGTTTAAAGTGTACAACCTTGGGGCGCAGGTGCCCCCGGAAGTAGTAATAGATTCCTGTAAAAAAAATAAGGCGGAAGTGGTGCTCGTCTCACAGGTAGTTACTCAGAGAAACTCCCACCTCTTAAACCTCTCTTACCTCTCAGAGCTTCTGGAGGCAGAAAAACTGAGAGAGAGGTTGATCTTGATCTGCGGCGGCCCCTACATAAATGCCCAGGTGGCCTTAGAAACTGGCTTTGATGCTGGTTTTGGCCCAGGGACCACCCCCCTGCAGGTCGCCAGCTACATCGTGCAAGAACTCTTGAGGCGCAAAAGCAAGAAATGACCAAGTTCATTTTTGTCACAGGGGGCGTGGTCTCCGGTCTCGGTAAAGGGATCCTGGCGGCTTCGACCGGTGCCTTGGCCAAAGCGAGAGGCAAAAAGGTGAGCATGCTCAAATTCGATCCCTATTTCAACATCGACGCCGGAACCATGAGCCCTTTTCAGCACGGGGAGGTGTTCGTCCTCAGGGATGGCACAGAGACCGACCTTGATCTCGGTCATTACGAGCGTTTTATAGATGAAGACCTTACCGGGCTTTCCAACGTTACATCTGGTCAGATTTATTCTGCCGTGATCTCTAAAGAACGCAGAGGGGAATACCTGGGCGCGACCGTGCAGATGATTCCCCACGTTACCAACGAAGTCAAGGACGCCATCTATCGCCTGGCTGATGAATCCAAAGCTGATGTGCTTGTGGTGGAAATCGGGGGAACTGTGGGAGACATTGAGGGCCTTCCTTTTCTCGAGGCGATCAGGCAGCTTCGGCTCGACCTCAAGGGAAAAAATGCTCTTTATATCCACACCACCCTGGTCCCTTTCCTGGAGACTTCAGGGGAGCAAAAGACAAAGCCCACCCAGCACAGCGTCAGAGAGCTACGAAGTATTGGGATTCAGCCAGACGTTATTGTTTGTCGCTCAAAAGCTCCTCTTTCGAGATCAATGCGAGCAAAGGTGGCACTTTTTTGTGACGTTGGTCTGGAGGAAGTGGTTTCTCTGCCTGATCTCGACTCCATTTATCGCGTGCCCATGTTTCTGGAGGAAGCGGGTTTTGGAAAAATTCTATCCAACTTCCTTGGCGTCAGCGCTGACCCGGATCTCCAAAAATGGCAACGCCTGGCAAAAGCTATGTCCGAGAAGAAGCCTCTTATAAACGTGGGCATCGTGGGCAAGTATGTGGGATTGAAAGACTCTTATATTTCCGTCACTGAAGCCCTGAAGCACGCGGCCTTAGAAAACGGAGTGGAGGTTAAAATCCTCTGGATTGCCTCAGATAAACTCGAAACCAGTGAATCCCTGAAGCCGCTTTTGGAGATGGACGGCATAGTTGTTCCCGGAGGTTTCGACATCAGAGGGATTGAGGGAAAAATTAAGGCCATTCAGCTAGCCCGGGAAAAAGAACTGCCCTTCCTTGGACTCTGCCTGGGAATGCAATGCGCGGTGATTGAATTCGCGAGGAATGTCTGCGGCCTTAATGGGGCCAACAGCACTGAGTTTGATCCTAACACACCCTACCCGGTAATCGACCTTATGAAGGGACAGAAAAAGATCAGGGAAAAAGGCGGCACAATGCGGCTGGGAGCATACCCCTGCCGTCTCGACCAGGGATCTCAAGCAAGAGAGGCCTACGGCAAGGCCCTGGTTTGGGAGAGGCACAGGCATCGTTATGAGGTGAATAACGATTTTGCGGGTCTGCTCCAGGAAAAAGGGCTTTCTGTTTCAGGGCATTACCTTAAGCAAGGACTGGCTGAAATAATAGAATTGCCCGGCCATCCCTTTTTTCTTGGCAGCCAGTTCCACCCCGAATTCACATCGCGCCCTGGTGCTCCCAATCCTCTGTTTAATCTGTTTGCAAAGGCTTGTAAAAGGAGGGCTGAGAAAACATGGAAAAGCTGATCATTACTGTGGCAGTTTGTGGGGCCGAAGTTGGCAAAAAAGATAACCCGAACTTGCCCGTCTCACCCGAGGAAATTGCGGAAGACGTCTATAATTCCTATCTGGCTGGAGCCTCTATGGTACACCTGCACGTGAGGGATAAGGAGGGAAACCCCACTCAGGACGTGGCTACCTTTAAGAGAACGATCGAGCTGATCAAATCCCGGTGCGATATAATCGTCCAGATTTCCACCGGAGGAGCGGTAGGAATGACCGCTGAAGAGAGATCAGCCCCGCTGAACCTTCGTCCCGAGATGGCCTCATTGACCTGTGGAACCGTAAATTTTGGTTCCGTGGTGTTCTGGAACCCCCCCGATCTGATAGAAAGTTTCGCTTTGAAAATGAAGGAGCTGGAAATTAAGCCGGAGATTGAGGTCTTTGAGGCTGGAATGATCAATAACGCCCTGCAACTGGTAAAAAAAGGGATAGTTCCGCCTCCTCTGCACTTTGATTTCGTAATGGGCGTTCCTGGAGGGATAACGGGCAACGTCCGCGACCTGGTTTACCTTGTGGAGAGCATTCCCCCGGAATCCACCTGGAGCGTGGCTGGCATCGGCCGATATGAGCTGCCCTTATCTGTAGCTGCTATTATAATGGGCGGGCATGTTAGAGTTGGTTTTGAAGACAACATCTTCTACTCCAAAGGGACCCTGGCGGCGAGCAATGCCCAGTTGGTGGAAAGAGTGAGTCGGTTAGCTCACGAGTTAGGCAGAGAGGTTGCCAGCTCTAATGAGGCCAGAAAAATCCTCAATTTGAGGGTGTCAAATAGTGTTTAAGGATCAAAAAATAATTGATTTTTTAGAAAAACTTTCTTCTAACTCACCAACTCCTGGAGGAGGTACTGTTGCTGCAGTTGTAGCATCCTTTTCCGCCGCTCTTGGGGCAATGGTGGCCTCCCTTTCCCAGGGGGAAAGGTTTGCCCTGATCTCCAGCCACATGAAGGAGATTGAGGGTTTGTTAAAGGAAAAGAGTGACTTGTTCCTGCAACTTGCCGAGGAGGACAAGGAGGCATTCCAGTTGGTGATGAAGGCCCGGAAAAAGCCGAAGGAGGATCCCACAAGAGAAAAAGAAATTCAGGAGTCCTTTAAGTCCGCCTGCCTTCCCCCTTTGGTGGTTATGGAAAATATCTCCCTGCTCCTCCCCGTCTTAAGGTTTTTGTGTGAGCAAGGGAACAAGAACCTGTTGTCAGATATCGGAATTGCCTGTTCCCTCTCGGAATCAGCCATTTATTCTTCTACCTTGAACGTCCTTTTGAACCTTTCTAACATTAAAGACCAGGTTTTTGTCGTGGAAACATTGAGAAAGCTCGAGAAGTTTTCCCTTATCGGACAGGATTTCCGGAGATTGACGCAGAGCGTGAAATATATCTTAGGAGGAGAAAGAAATGAGAGAAGTACTGATCTGTGACGCGCGTCGCACTGCCATTGGAACCTTTATGGGCAGCCTTAAAGATGTGCCGGCTTCTGACTTGGGAGCCGTCGTGCTTAAGGCTATCCTCACAGGAAATGGCCTTCCCCCTTCCGAAGTTGAGGAAGTGGTCATCGGAAACGTGCTTCAAGCCGGCCAAGGTATGAACCCGGCGAGGCAGGTTGCCCTTAAAGCTGGCCTGCCTGTTTCCTCAACCGCCATGACCATAAACCGCGTGTGCGGATCCGGACTACAGGCGATAATCTCCGGAAGTCAGGAAATCATGATCGGAGACGCTGACCTGGTCGTCGCAGGTGGAATTGAAAACATGAACCGCGCTCCTTTCCTTCTCATGAAAGCCAGATTCGGCTACAGGTTAGGGAACGATGTTCTAATAGATTCCATGGTTAACGATGGCCTGTGGGACGTCTTCAACAACGTCCATATGGCACTGACAGCTGAACACCTTGCAGAAAAGTTTCAGATTACCAGGGAGGAGCAGGACCTCTTCGCATACAACAGCCAGATGAAGGCTGCCCAGGCCTTAAAGGAGGGCCGATTCCACCGGGAGATTGTCCCCGTGGAAATTCCTCAAGCAAGAGGAGAGCCGACCGTTTTTCAGGTGGATGAGCATCCCAGACCAGATACCACCATGGAAAAGTTGGGGAAGCTAAGGCCCGCTTTCAAAAAGGATGGGGCAATTACTGCAGGCAACGCATCGGGAATAAACGATGGCGCGGCTCTGGTCTTGCTGGCATCGTTAGAGAAAGCGGAGTCTCTGGGTCTGAAAGTTCGGGCCCGCATCATGGGTTACGCTTTAAGCGGAGTTGATCCCATGGAAATGGGGTTGGGACCCGTTGAGGCCATGAAGAAAGTCCTGAAAAAGACCGGGTTGAGAATGGAGGACCTCCAGGTTGTGGAGTTGAATGAAGCCTTTGCTGCTCAGTCCCTCGCAGTTTTGAGAAGCATCAGGATTGACCCTGAAAAGTTGAACCCTAACGGTGGTGCTATCGCTCTTGGCCATCCCATCGGCGCGTCCGGGGCAAGGCTTCTTGTTACCCTTCTCCACGAACTGGAAAGGACAGGCAAAAGCACAGGGATGGTTACACTCTGCATCGGGGGAGGGCAAGGCGTTGCCATGATCATTGAGAGGGTTTAGTTGTTTTATTCTCTGAATTAAAGTAAAGTTAATTCAAGGTTAATTTGTAATTTTCAGAGCGTATTTGCTTTTGGAGGGTGGAATATGGAACTTTTCCTTGATACAGCTAATTTAGATGAGATTCGTGAAGGCGAAAGTTTGGGCGTAATCAGCGGGGTTACCACCAATCCAACCCTGATCGCCAAGGAAAAAGTAGATTATAAGGAACGCATTCTCAAAATATGCGAGATAATGCCAGGACCAGTTTCAGTTGAAGTCCTGAGCCAGGACGCCGTCAGCATGTCCCAGGAAGCAAAAGAGTACTCTTCTTGGGCCCCAAACGTGGTCATTAAAGTCCCCATGGTTAAGGAGGGCCTTAAGGCGCTCAAGCTCATGCGTGAAGTTGGTATCAAAATTAATGTGACGCTGGTTTTCTCTTTGAATCAAGCACTATTGGCCGCGATCTCGGGAGCTACTTACGTCAGTCCCTTTGTGGGCAGGTTGGACGATGTGGGTCATGACGGAATGGAATTGGTCTCGCAGATAGTTGCCGTATACAAGATTTACAATATTTCCACAAAGGTGATTGCAGCCTCCATAAGGCATCCTCTACACGTGGTTAAGGCTGCCGAAGCAGGAGCTCATATCGCTACGGTCCCTTTCGCCGTTCTGGAGAGAATGCTTAAGCACCCCCTGACAGATATTGGAGTTAAAAGGTTTTTAGACGATTGGCAAAAAGAAAAGGAGCTATTGGAGAAGAAATAGAATGGAACAGTTGACTTTAGAGGAATTACAACAGAAAAAAGTTCGCGAGCTTCAAAAAATCGCAAGAGAACTCAAGGTACCTTATTACGGCAGATTACACAGGGACGTGTTAATTGCCAAAATTTGGGAGAAATTTTTAGCTAAGGTAGCGGAACAACCCATACCCAGAACCGTAGAAAAAGTGGAGCCCCCTGTGGCTGTGGAGCCCCCTGTGGCTGTGGAGCCCCCTGTGGCTGTGGAAACCAGGGAAATAAAAAGGCCACCCGAGGAATTGCCAAAGGGTGACCTGGTGGAAGGTATACTCGAGATTCACGAGGAGGGATACGGCTTCCTGAGGGGCAACTATGTGCCCTCGTCCTCGGATATTTATGTCTCTCCTTCCCAGATTAAACGTTTTAATCTCCGCGACGGGGATTTGGTTAAGGGATGGGTGCGTCAGCCTCAGGAAAAGGAAAAGTATCTCGCCCTTTTGCGCGTGAAAGAAGTTAATAGCGCTGACCCCGAACTGGCGAGGGCTCGCCCTTTCTTTGAGAATTTAACCCCGATTTTCCCGAACAAGAGATTGAAGCTGGAGACGTTTCCTAACGAATACTCCACCAGGTTGATAGACCTTGTAGCTCCTCTGGGTAGAGGGCAACGGGGGATGATTGTTTCTCCCCCCAAGGCCGGAAAGACCACTATTTTGAAGAAAATCGCCCAGGCAGTGACCCGCAATCACCCGGAGGTAATAGTGATGGTCTTGTTAGTTGACGAGCGCCCTGAAGAGGTTACTGATTTCAAACGCTCCACCACTGCCGAGGTCGTTTCCTCAACCTTTGACCAGCTTCCCGAGAACCACATTCGGGTCACCAGGCTGGTTCTGGAAAAAGCAAAGAGGTTGGTTGAGCAGCACAAGGACGTCCTGGTTCTTCTTGACGGGATTACGCGTTTAACAAGGGCATATAACCTGGTAATGCCTTCTTCGGGTAGGACTCTTTCAGGAGGACTTGACCCTGTTGCCATTCATGGACCCAAGAGCTTCTTTGGAGCGGCTCGAAACATTGAAGAAGGTGGCAGCCTGACAATTCTTGCCACGGCCCTAATTGATACCGGTTCCAAGATGGACGAGGTGATTTTCGAGGAATTTAAAGGCACTGGAAACTTTGAGCTGGTCCTTGATAGAAAGATTTTCGAGCGCAGGGTCTTCCCGGCCATCGACATCAAAAAATCCGGTACGAGAAGGGAGGAGCTTCTCTACTCCGACGAGGAAATGCGAAAAATCTGGAATATCCGCAGGGCTTTGAGCAGTCTCGATTCCGGAGAGGGTCTGGAGAAGCTTTTGGACCTTCTCACAAAAACTCGCTCCAACTCGGAGTTCTTGCGTTACATCGGGAGTGAAGAGTTATAAATGCGCCTGGAGTTAATAGCCTGGACTCCGCAGGCGGAAAAAGTCTGTGCCGCTGCGGCACGTCTTTGCTACCAGGCTGTTAACTTAGACAGCTTCACGGAAATCCCTCAAGAAAAAGTAAAGGCCCTGCTTTCCAGGGTGATCGCCAACGGGCACCACTCTATCCTGGAGCACGCGTCCTTCACTTTCGCTGCCGAAGGCCTCTCCAGAGTCTGTACTCATCAACTGGTCAGGCATAGGATCGCTTCCTATTCCCAGCAGAGCCAGAGGCATGTTAAGGTGGAGGAAACAGAGTTTGTAATTCCTCCAAGGATCCGCCAGAGCCCTTCTTTTAGGAAGCTTTTTGAGGAAAGCGTAAAGGTCTCCTGGGATTCATACAAAGCGCTGATAGAGCAAGGTGTTCCTGTCGAGGATGCCCGATATCTGCTTCCTCAAGCCAGTAAGTCCCGGCTTGTTTTTACTATGAACGCCAGGGAGCTGTGGCATTTCTTCGAGCTGCGTTGCTGCGAAAAGGCACAATGGGAAATTCGCTCCCTCGCTTTCCTGGCCCTGCAGAAGGTCAAGGAGGTGGCTCCCAACATCTTTCAGAACGCCGGGCCATTTTGCTTTCACGGTTCATGCCCAGAAGCAGAATTTCCTTGCTGGAGGGCTGGCTCACTTTTCTTTATCCAGAAAAAGAAGGCGTTCTTGAAGCTTCTTCCCGAAATTGCCCCGGAATTTACGGAGATCAAGTTGGAGGCTTACTACCGCGAAAGGGCACGCTTGAGTGAGATCCTCAGGTGCCATCCGGCTCAAATTGTCACTACAGTTTTAGCCGACGTCTCAAAAGAATCCTGCGTGATGCTGTCCTCCAACCCTGATGACTTCCAAAAACTGGTGGAGAAAGCCACTGGAGTTCCGCCTTCGCTGTGGAAAGTCGAAAGGGTGCTCAGGGTTTCTGGCTTTTCGCCCATGGCCCTTCCCATTTCCCCCTTAAAGGAGAGGGCCTTGTATTTTGTGGAGAAAGAGCTCCTGAGGTACGACTACCTTTTCATTAATCTTGCATCTCCCTATTTTTTCGCGAAAATCCCCTCAGGAGCCCTGAAAAATTTGGTTAAGTTCTCCAAAGAAGTGAGGTTTCTATGATGGAAAAGAAACAAGGGTGGATCGAGGTAATAGCAGGTTGCATGTTTTCGGGAAAAAGCGAGGAGCTGATCCGCAGGGTAAAAAGAGCCAGGATAGCCAGGCAGAAGGTTCAGGTTTTTAAGCCAGCCCTCGATTCCCGTTATTCCGTCTCGCATGTTGTCTCTCACGATGGAGGCTCTACTATGGCTATTAACCTGGAACACCCTGAGGATATTTTTTGCTATGTCGACAGCGAAACCCAGGTGGTAGCGATTGACGAGGCCCAATTCTTCTCCCCGGAACTCCTGGATGTCTGTCAGGAGCTTGCCAACAGGGGCATTAGAGTGATAGTTGCCGGACTGGATATGGATTTTCGCGGTGAGCCATTTGGATGCATGCCGCAATTGCTGGCGGTGGCGGAAAAGGTAGACAAGTTGCAGGCAATTTGTATGGTATGTGGGGGCCCTGCCTCGCGAACTCAGAGAGTAATAGATGGCAAGCCAGCTTCCTATGATGATCCTGTGGTTCTTTTAGGGGCTGCAGAAAAATATGAGGCCAGGTGTCGTTCGTGCCATGAAGTTCCCCACAAGCCGGAGCGCGAAAGGTGGCACAAGGATGAATAAAGAGGTCCTGGTTGGGGGGCAAGCTGTCTGGCAGGGGGTGATGATGCGCAGCCCTTTCGGGACGGCTTTAGCCGTGCGCACGAGCGAGGGCCTGATTCATGTTGAAAAAATCCAGTATAGGCCGCTTGCTAAACGGTATAAAATTTTTCGCTGGCCCTTTTTTCGAGGAATTGGTGCTTTGTGGGAGTCTTTGGTAATCGGGATCAAAGCCCTGAATTTGTCCTTGAACCTGTCAGGCAGCGAGGAGGAGAAGGTTTCTCCTATGGGGATAGCCTTCTCTTTCGTCCTTGCTTTAGGCCTCGTGGTTATCCTTTTTTTTGTCGTTCCTTACTTTTTGTCCAGGCTTTTTGTTTCTTTGCTTTCCTCTCAGTTTGTCCTGATTCTGGAGGGGCTGTTGCGCTTCCTGATCTTTTTTGGCTATCTTGCTTTAATGTCCCTGATCCCGGACGTCAAGAAAATCCTGTTCCGCTATCATGGTGCGGAGCACAAGGTTGTTCACGCTTACGAGAACGGGGAAGAATTAGAGGTAGATAACGCCTTGAAGTACTCCACGTTGCATCCTCGGTGCAGCACGAGCTTTTTGCTGGTGGTCTTGATTGTGAGCTTCGTGGTATTTGCCTTTCTGGATTTTAATAACTATTTCGTGCGCCTTTTTTCGAGGATCTTTCTCCTGCCAGTGGTCGCAGGGATTTCCTACGAGTTGATCAGGTTTTTTGCTTTATATCCCAAAAATATTTTGAGTAAAATTGTCGTTTGGCCGGGGCTTTTAACTCAGAGGTTAACTACCAGTGAACCGGACAGGCTTCAGCTGGAGGTGGCCATCGCAGCCCTGAAAAGCTCTTTGGAAAAACAAGATGCTGGAACGGAAAAAAGAACTACTGCTTAAAAAAGAAGAGCTGGAGAAAAAACTCCTGGACCCTACAGTGCAACAGGACAACCTGGCACTGCAGAAGTACTCCGTTTCTTATCATCAGGTCACCACAATTCTTAAGAGAATGGCGGAGCTTGAAGGTCTCAAGAAAACGATAGAGGAAACGAGACCTCTGGTGAGTGAGAAAGACCCTGAAATATCCCAGCTTGCAGAGCAAGAGTTGCTGATGCTTCAAAAGCAAGCCGAAGCACTCGAAAAAGAGATTAAAATGCTCCTTTTGCCTAAGGAGCCCGCCGACGAGAAAAACGTAATTATGGAAATCAGGGCTGCGGCAGGAGGGGAGGAGGCCGCTCTCTTCGCTGCAGATTTGTTCAGGATGTACGCCAATTACGCCGAGAAGAAAAGCTGGCAAATCGAAATCCTTTCCTCTAACCCCACAGACTTAGGCGGCTTTAAGGAAATCATTTTCGAGATCAAAGGAAAGAAAGTTTACTCTCGAATGAAATTCGAGGGTGGAGCGCATAGAGTACAGAGAGTGCCAATTACCGAGGCTTCAGGGAGAATTCACACCTCCACCGTCACCGTAGCTGTTCTTCCTGAGGCTGAGGAGGTGGACATAGAGATTGATCCCGAGGATGTTCGCATAGACGTTTTTCGGGCATCCGGACATGGCGGACAATGTGTTCAGAAGACAGACTCTGCAGTGCGCATAACTCATTTGCCAACCGGCATGGCAGTCAGCTGTCAGGATGAGCGTTCTCAGCTAAAGAATAAGGAAAGGGCCATGAGGATTTTGCGCTCTCGACTTCTGGAGTTAGCTCAGAAAGAGCAAGCGGACAAAATTACTGAGTCAAGGCGTATCCAGGTGAAAACGGGGGAGAGGGCTGAGAAAATAAGGACTTATAATTTCCCTCAGAATAGGGTTACCGATCACCGTATAAACCTCGACCTTTACAATTTGCAAACAATACTTGATGGTAACCTTGATGAATTGTTGGACGCATTGGAGTCTAATTATATAAAGCAGAAACTGGAGGAAGGATTATCGCAGCCTTCTGGGTTATAGGCGCTTTTTTAGCAGGGTCCATCCCCTTTGGCTGGCTAATTGGAAAACTAACAAAGGGGATAGACCTGCGCCAGGTCGGCAGCGGCAATATCGGAACCGCCAACACGCTTAGGGCTTTGGGCTTTTTCCCGGCATTCGTCACCTTCCTCCTCGATTTCTCGAAAGGTTTCCTGCCAGTATTTTGGGCCTCCGGATTCCAGACCGATGTGCGCTCTCTTGTGTGCCTGGCATCCGTGATCGGGCACGATTATTCCATTTTTTTAAAGTTCAAAGGAGGAAAGGGGATTGCCACGTCCTTTGGAGTGGTTTTTGCCCTGAATTGGAGAGTGGGAGTGGTTATGCTCGGGGCCTGGGCGTTCTTGTTTTTACTTTTTAAGATCGCTTCCCTGGCGTCCCTTACCTCCATGTTCTTTGTGCCGGTTTTCTTTTATTTCTGGGCCGGTGAATACTTTCTCCTCGCTATTATCATCTTCGGCCTTAGCCTCGTAAGGCATCGCGTCAACATTGAGCGCCTGGTTAAGGGAGAGGAAAAACCGATCAAGATATTTACTAAAGGCACCGGGAAAAAAGATGAAAACCGATCTTGAAAGTGCCGCGGAGATTATAAAGAAGGGTGGGGTAGGGGCCTTCCCTACGGAAACGGTTTACGGAATGGGGGCTCACCCTTTCCACTCCTCCTCGCTTGACCGCATTTTTGTTCTGAAAGGTCGGAGGAAAAAGGCTCCCCTTGCGCTGCATATTGGTAGCCTTACTGACCTTTACAAGTTCGCGCAAGAACCTCCCAAGGAGCTGAACAAGATAGTTGTCAATTTCTGGCCAGGGCCCCTGGCTGTTATTCTTCAAGCCTCCCCGGTTGTGCCTCCCCAGGCAACTTCTGATAAAGGAACTGTTTCTTTTCGTTACCCTGATGAAAGCCTTTTTCGGGAGTTCGCGCGCCTGGCGGGTGTTCCCATCGCCGCTACTTCGGCAAACAGAAGCGGTTCTCTTTCAGCAATTTGTCCTCTGGATGTGGAAGCTGAACTTGGAGAAGGGATTGATTTTTTAATCGACGGCGGCGTTACCAAATACAAGTTTGAATCCACAATTGTTGATCTTAGCTCAAAGCCCTTTTTCATCCCGCGCGAGGGAGTGATAAAGAAAGAAGAGCTAGAGGATAAGACTGGTTTTCAATTTCAATTAGTAGGGCCTCAAATTAAAGGGCTTCCCCTTGTCCTGATTGAGGGTAGTAAGAGCTTCTTCTCTCAGGTTGCCTCACAGTTGAATTTACAGGAGTATGAAAACCTTCTCTCCTTCTTTCCTGTAGAATCACGGCATTATCTCCTGGAGGAGAGCATCAGTGAAAACAAGCTCTTTGAGCTTCTTTCCCGCCTGGGAAAGGAGGGTTTCATGCGTCTTTATGTTCACTGCGTCTGGCCAAAATCATCTCGTCTTTATCAACGTCTAAGAGTCAGAGCGGAGAGGATAATTTGGGAAAAAAGAAAGGAGATGGATAAATGAGAATAACCCCGGACAGGGACAGCATCCTTAAAGGCCTCAACGGCTTTAAGGCGATTGCCAAACAGGATTTGCTGGTCGCAAATACCACCGATAATCCTGAGTACTGGCAAAGGCACGCGGAAGCGCGCCGTCAGGTCTACAAGTCAATGATAGCTTTAGTGGAGGAGAAAGGCGTTGACTCAGCTTGCGCGCAGGCGCTTACCGACTACAGGGTGTTAGCTCAATCCAGAGAGGAAACGCCGGAGAAAAAGGGAAAAATCGAAGCCCTGGAAAACTTCCTAAGCCTCTGCGGTTTCGACGAGAGAACCATTAAGCAGAGCCAGTACAAGTAGTGAATTTCTTTTGGCGCCAAAGCTCAATTGATGAGCTCAAAGGCGATTGGAATAATCTTGTTCTGAAAACCCAATCTCCCAATTTTTTCTCTTCCTGGGAATGGGTTCGGGCTTGGTGGCAGGTATACGGGAAGCACAAAGAGCTGCGGACATGGGCTTTTTATGGAGAAGACCACCTTTTGGGGATTGCCCCCCTATGCCTTAAAGGGAAAACCGTTTCCTTCTTGGGAACAGGCGTTTCTGACCGCCTGGACTTCATAATCCAGGAAGGCTATGAGGAAGCTTTCATCAAAGGGTTCCTGCGAACAATTTTGCAGGATGAGTCCTGGGACCTACTCGACCTCCAGGAAATCCCTTCCCTGAGCCCCACGATTTTCCTTTGGAAAAAATTTTACCCGGATTCTTCGTATACGGCCAGGGTTCAGAGCAAGTTGCCTTACCTCAATCTCCCCGAGAGCTGGGATGCTTTCCTGGGACGGTACTCCAAGAAAAGAAGGGACAAAATTAAATACTACCCCAAGCTCCTGGACAGGCACTTTCTCTGGAAAATTGAGGAAGTTCCAGAATCTCAGTTAAAAAAGGAGCTTAACTCTTTTTTTAAACTGCACCTTGATCGTTTCCGGAGCAAATTCCTGCCCACGCCCGTCCTTCTTCCTAACTTTCGCTCCTTCCACAAGCTCCTGGCCCAGGAAGAGAATGGTCAAAAGAGAATTAAGCTTTACATTCTTCACCTGAACGGTAAACCTGCAGCTGCCCTTTACGGTTTTCAGTTTGCGGGCCGTTTCTACTTTTACCTTTCAGGCCAGGACGAGCGCTATCATAAATACGGCCTGGGATATGTTTTGCAGATTTACGCCTTAAAGGACTCCCTCTCAAATGGATTATCCTGTTTTGATTTCCTGAAGGGGTTAGAGAGCTATAAGCTCCACTGGAAGCCGAATGTCAATGAAAGTATGAGGATAATTGCTCGTAGGAGCACTTTAAGGAGTAAAATACTCTATGATACTAAGATTGTGGAACACGAAGTGACGCAATACGTGAAAAGAAAGGCAGGTCGCATTTGATAACTATACCGAATGTACTTACATTCCTGCGCTTGCTTTTTGCGGCTCCCTTGTTCTGGGCTATTACTGCTGACAAGCCCATAATTGCCATTATTTTTATTATCCTTGCCGCTTTGACAGATTTTTTTGATGGCTACCTCGCCCGAAAACTGCGCCAGCAAAGCAGGCTGGGTAAGATTGCCGATCCGTTCGTGGACAAGTTTTTTGGGGGCTCATCTCTTTTGGCGCTGGCCCTTGCGGGGTTCGTTCCCTGGTTTGTCTTTGGGCTTTTTCTGGCGAGAGACCTTTTTCTGGTTTTAGTCAGCGTGATTTTGCTTCTGCAGCATAAAGAGCTGGTGGCGGAAACCAAAATTGGAAAGGTCAGTACAGGGGTGTTCATGCTCAGCCTCGTCCTGGTAGTCGCTAATATACCTATACCATATGGTATTCATCTGTTTTACGTCTGTTTCGCACTCTACGTTTTTTCCGGCCTGCTGTATTCAGTGAGGATCTTCCAGTCCCCGGAAGCTTCTTCGGTAAAGCAAAAAGCGAAAGACTTTTTGACAGAAATCAAACTTAAAGTAAGCTCCGTCAAAGACCCCGAAAAGGGAGAGAATGCGAAGGATAAAACCGGCGATAATTGAATTTCAAAACGAGTGCTATCTGCGCATTCCCGTTCGCACCCACGAGATCAAATACCCTGATAACCTGAAAGATGTTTTGCTCAGGTATGTGGGGGGCCTCATTCGCTCGGGGGATATCCTGGTTTTATCGGAAAAAGCGGTAGCTTCTGCGCAGGGGAGGCTCGTGAAGACTGCAGAAATCAGGCCAAGGCCCTTAGCGGTTTTTTTAGCAAACAAGGTTACAAAAACTCCCTACGGTATTGGGCTTGGAAGCCCTGAGACCATGGAAATGGCTATCCGGGAATGTGGTCTTTTGAGGATTTTAGTGGCCTCATTTTTTGGTTTCCTTGGGAGACTCTTTAAGGTTAAGGGCTTGTTTTACCGGATTGCGGGAAGACAGGCCGCCTGGATAGACGGGGATGCGCCGTACGGAGTTCTTAGAGGCCATGTAGTGCTTGGGCCTATAGCTCCCAGCAAGACCTGCCGCGAATTATCAGAGTTACTCGGAGTAAACGTAGCGATAATGGATGTAAACGACATCGGGGGTTGCGAGGTCTGCGGTGCTTCCCCGGGGCTGAACAAAAAGCTATTGCTTGCCCTAATGAAGGACAACCCCCTGGGACAAGATGTCGAATATACCCCAATAGGTATTCTGAGGAAATTACCCAAAGAATAGAAGCCAAAAACTTTTAAATTATAATAGATTGATTTATACTTTCTTAATAAAGAGTGGGTTATCCCACTCTTTTGTATTGGTGTAAAATGAAAGAGGGACTGATTAGCCAGATCGAAAACCTGAGCAGGCTTATTCTGGCCCGTGCCGGTATTCAACTATTGGAAGTTGAGCTTTCCCCCGGCAAGGAACCCAGAGTGGTATTTACCATTTTTAAGCCCGGTGGAGTTTCGATTCGCGACTGCGAGCAGGCTACAGCGCTCTTGGATGAGCACATTGATCAATTTTTCCCTGGCAGATATTACCTTGAGGTTTCCTCTCCGGGTCTGAACCGGGAGCTTAAAAGAAAGGAAGAGTATGAGATCTTTAAAGGGCGCGAGGTTAGAATCCTGTTGAGAAGACCGCTGGAAGAAGAGGACCTGCTGGAAGGTGTTCTTGAGGGTTTGCAAGGAGAGGGCGTCCTTTTAAGAAAAGATGAAAAAGTCGTGGAGGTGCCACTGGAGTTAATTCAGAAAACGCGGCTAATTTTTAAATAAGAGGTGAGGAAGCTGTCAAAGGATTTGATTATTGCTTTAGAACAAATTGGAAGAGAAAAAGGAATTTCCAAACAAGCCTTGCTGGAATTTCTGGAATCAGCGCTTCTTACTGCCTATAAGAAGAGCTTTGGGGCTCCTGGGGATATTCGTGTGGAAGTTAACGAGAAAACGGGAGATATTCGAGTTTTGTCCCGAAAAGAAGTAGTTGCTTCCCCCGATAAAAGCCTGCCCCAGATATCCCTCGAGGAAGCCCGGAAAATTAACCCCAAAGCAAAAATAGGGGACTTTACGGAGGAGGAAATACATTCCAGGGAGTTTGGCCGTATCGCAGCACAGACCGCCAAGCAGGTTATCTTTCAGAAAATAAAAGAGGCGGAACGGGAAGCAGCCTTTAAAGAATATGCTGATAAAGAAGGGGAAATGCTGGCCGGGGTTGTCAGGCGCAGGGAAAGTCAAACTGCGTTCTTTGATCTTGGTAAGGCTGAAGGGGTTTTGCCTCCAAAGGAACAGGTTCCAGGGGAAAGGTACGAGATTGGGGGTCGGTATCAGGTGCTTCTGCTTTCAGTGCAGAAAGCCCCGAGGGGGCCAGAGTTAATCGTCTCCAGGGCCCACCCCACTTTGGTGCTTCGACTTTTTGAGTTGGAGGTCCCGGAGATCTTCGAGGGTCGTGTAGAAATCAAAAACATCGCCCGCGAGCCCGGGCAAAGGACCAAAGTAGCGGTGGCTACCCGTGAAGAAAGGATTGACCCTGTTGGCGCCTGCGTTGGGCCAAAAGGCTCCAGGATTCAGGCGATTGTTAGGGAGCTCAGGGGAGAGCGGATTGACATTATCAGGTACTCCAAAGATATGAAGGAGTACATTGCCAATTCGTTGAGTCCGGCCAAAATAAACCGCGTTGAGCTGGATGAGAAGAACAAAATGGCTCGGGTTTACGTATCTGCGGACCAATTGTCTTTAGCCATAGGCAAGGAAGGGCAAAATGCCCGCCTCGCAGCAAAGCTGACCAACTGGAAAATTGATATCCAGTCTGAGGGGGGAGCTGATTAAATGGCGAAGAAGCACGTTCCTCTGCGAAAGTGCGTGGCCTGTGGAAGCTCCCTGCCCAAGAAGGAACTGTTGAGGATAGCCCTCACGCAGGGAGGAGCATTAGTTTTTGATTCATCAGGCAAATTCCCTGGCCGCGGCTTTTATCTTTGTCCCAGGAACCAGTGCCTGGAACTGGCTATTAAAAACAAAAACTGGGCCAAAAAGTTCAACTTGAGTTTCAGCCAGGATTTAATATCGGAACTGAGAGAGGCTATTAAAAAGCAGGAGGGAGAATTTGCCGAAGATTAGAATATATGAACTTGCCAAAAATTTGAACATCACAAGCTCGCGCCTTCTCGAGATTGTGAAAGAGCTTGGGGTGGAGGCGAAAAGCCACAGCTCTTCCATTGATGAGGAGACCGCCCGTCTGGTTGAGGAGCTTGTAAAGGATGCAGAAAAAGGGAGCCAAGAGCAGCCCGAGAAAGAGGCAGCGGTTTCAGGCCAGGGCAAATCGTTTGCCTTGAGCCTGACAGTGCGGGAATTTGCCCGCGAGCACGGGCTCGATCCGTCTAAAATCGTGGAATTCCTCTTCCAAAAGGGTGAGCTTGTGAACATCAATCAGGCACTCAGCGAAAAACAAACCAAGCTTCTTGAAGAAATAAAACCAGAGGCTCCTGCGAAACCGATAAAAGCCATTCCTCAAAAAAAGGAACCTGCACCTGAAGCTCCGGTGCAGGGGAATTTGATTATCAGGTCTCCTGTAGTAACCGTCCTGGGTCACGTGGACCATGGAAAAACCACTCTCCTTGACGCTATTAGGAAGACCTCAGTTGCAGAAAAAGAAAAAGGAGGCATCACCCAGAAGATTGGCGCTTCGGAAGTCAATTATCAGGGGAAGAAAATTGTGTTTATCGACACCCCCGGACACGAAGCTTTCACCGCCATGCGAGCTCACGGCGCCAGGGTTACGGATATCGCCGTGCTTGTCGTTGCAGCTGATGAGGGAGTAATGCCCCAAACAGTGGAAGCCTTGAATCACGCAAAAGTAGCCAAGGTTCCGGTAATTGTGGCGGTCAACAAAATGGATAAGGAGGGGGCCAATTTCGATAAAGTCAGGCAACAGCTCTCAGACCTGGGGTTGATCCCTGAAGAGTGGGGAGGGGAAACTATTTACGTTCCGCTTTCCGCAAAAACCGGAGAAGGGGTGGGTCAATTGCTGGAAATGATCGTCCTTCTGGCTGAAGTGTTGGAATTGAGGGCTGATCTCACGGTCCCGGCCACAGGAACCGTCATAGAAGCGCGCCTCGACAAGGGATTAGGGCCAGTTGCCGACGTGATTGTGCAATCCGGAACCCTGCGCCTTGGAGACCCAATCCAGCTCTCCACTACCCGGGGAAAAGTGCGCTCCATGCTGAACTCCTTCAGTAACCGGCTCAAGGACGCTGGCCCGTCTACCCCTGTGGAAATAGTGGGGCTGGAGAACGTCCCTATGCCTGGGGAGGGCTTTCAGGTAGTAAAAGAGACCAAAGCAACTAAAGCAGTGAGCGAGAAGCAGCCGGCTCTTCAGCCGGCGGCTCGCTTATCCTTTGATCAACTTTTCAAGAACAAGGAAACCGAGGATAAGTTCAGCCTGATAATTAAGGCGGACTCCCAGGGGACACTGGATGCCGTGAACGTGGTTATTAAGAAAATCAAGTTCCCAGAGATACACCTGGAGGTTTTGCACTCGGGAATAGGCGCCATCAGCGAGTCGGATGTGCTTTTGGCCTCAGTTTCCAACGCCACAATTTTCGGCTTCAATGTGAGGCCTGATCCCATGGCCAAGAGAGCCGCGGAGCGAGAGAAAGTGGACATTCACACCTACGACCTGATTTATGAGCTGATTTCGGACCTGGAAAATATTGTCAAAGGCAAAATGAAGCCCAAATGGGAAGAAAAAATCCTTGGGAAAGCTATGGTCAGAAAGGTTTTCCGCTTTCCTAAAATCGGGATCGTGGCTGGCTCTTATATCCTGGAGGGCAAAGTGGAGAGGAGCGCAAAGCTCCGTGTCCTGCGCGACAACGTGGTGATTGCGGAATCCAGAGTCGCTTCTCTGCGTCGTTTTAAAGATGATGTCAGGGAGGTTGCCGCTGGCTTTGAGTGCGGCATTGGCCTGGAACGTCTCACTGACATAAAGGAGGGTGACCTCCTGGAATTTGTGGTGATGGAACAATCGTAGAATGGTGGGCTGGGGCGAAATTGAGATAATTATTCCCTCGAGCAATTCCCTTAAGAGCAAGAGGCGAGTTCTGGTCCCAATTCTGGCGAAGCTAAAACAGAGCTTCAACGTCACTGTTTGCGAGATTGAGGGGCAGGACACCTGGCAAAGGGCTAAATTGCAACTGGCGATCGTGGGAACATCTTCGGATCACATTTATCAAGCTTTTGACTCTATCATCAAAACCATCGAGAACAATCCGGAGGTTGCCTTAATCGGGAAGAATTTTCAGGTTATTTAAATGCGTTCTTTAAGAAGAGAAAGGTTACGGGCACTCATTAGAGCGGAAGTCAGCGCCATTTTTGAAAAGGAGCTGAAGGATCCCCGTGTGGGGTTTGTCACTATCACACACGTCGAGGTTTCTTTGGATGGCAAGTACGCTAAAGTCTTCGTTTCAGTCCTGGGTTCTGAGGATGAGATTCAAAAGACAATGGAAGGCCTGTCTCACGCGACCAGCTTCATTCGAGCGCGGGTTGCACAAAAATTACAGCTGCGTTATGCCCCAGAAATAGCCTTCGAGTACGACCCTTCCCAGGCGAAATCCTCAAGGGTTCAGGAAATATTAAAATCCCTGGAGGAAGACCAGGGTTGAACCTCAGGACGCTCCTCGATCGCTTTCACAGGTTTTTGGTGACGACCCATCAGGGAGCTGATGGGGATGCCATAGGCAGCTCTCTGGCCTTCGCACATTTCCTTTTTTCCTTAAAGAAACAGGTTTTCGCTGTGATCAGCGACCCCTTGCCCGATAGGTATTCCCGACTTCTGGGGGAGATCGAGGTGAGGAGGGAAGTTCCTATTGAGGCTCGGGACTCGGTATTGGTCTCCCTGGACTCCTCGGATCTGGCCAGGACCGTAGTGCCCGACCTTTCCTTTTATGCTTACATTGTGAACATGGATCATCATTCCACTAACAATAATTTTGGCGATTGGAATATCGTACAGAAAGAAGCCTCCTCCACCGGGGAAATCCTCGCACACCTGATTATTGATGAAGGGTTCTCTTGCCCCAAATTAGTCTGGGATTGCCTCTACCTGGCAATTTACTCCGACACCAACGGCTTCCGCTTTAAAAACACCACCCCTGAAACGTTAAAAGTGGCGGCAGAGCTACTGTTGAGAGGAGCAGACTCCGAAATTTCCTTAATTTTTTCCGAGCTCACTTTGCTGGACTTGAAGTTATTGGGCGAGGCGTTGCGCAACCTGCAGTTTGAAGCCCCAGTAGCCTATACAGTCCTGGGGTATTCTCTCGATTTACCTGAAGGTTTTGATTCTGACTATATCATGAACGTTCTGAAGAGCTGGAGCCTCCCCGGAGTCTATGTGCTTTTTAAGGAGACTCAACCCGGAGCCTTCAAAGTCAGTATGAGGGCCAAAAGCGGCATTGACCTGACCAGAGTGGCCGTCCTTTTTGGTGGCGGTGGTCATCCCGCAGCCAGCGGCTGTACGGTGAGGGGAAGCTTGGAGGAAGTGAAAGACAGGGTGCTTGAAGCAATTTTCCATGAAATTAAGTCAGCCAGACGGCTTCCTTAACTTACTTAAACCACCCGGGATGACCTCTTTCGATCTGATAAGGGGGCTTCGTAAGCGCTGGGTGGGGACAAAAATGGGTCACGCCGGCATACTGGATTTGCCGGCCTGCGGTGTAGTCGTAGTTGCTTTAGGCAGGGCCACGAAATTTTTACCTTACCTTTCTTCCGATAAAGAATACGTGTTTGAAGTTGTTTTTGGCATAGAAACGGACACTTTCGATATATGGGGAAATGTCCTGCGCGAGGCCCCAATGTCCTTCCAGGAAACTCAGCTAAGAGATGCTCTCCAGGTTTTTTTGGGAAAATTTCAGCAGGAGGTCCCTCCCTTCTCGGCAAAACGCGATGGAGGAAAAAGGCTTTATGAATTAGCGCGAGAGGATTTCGCTTCTGTTCCCAATCGCACCTCAGAAGTGGAAATCCTCGCCTTGCGTATGCTTGAATTTTCTCCTGGCTCCTTTCCCAGGGCCAGGCTCTGGATGAGGTGCTCTGCGGGGACTTACGTGCGCAGCCTGGCCAAGCAATTGGGTAAGAACCTGGGTGGGTTTGCCTCTGCCGGCTTTATCGTGAGGATCAGGGCGGGCAGGTTTACCCTCGAGGAATCTCAGACTCTGGAAGAGGTCCTGAACGGGGAAGAAAAGTTAATCCCTGTTGAGGAGGCCCTTTCCGATTTCCCGCTGATAATTATAAGCGACCGTTTTCTGTCCCTTTTCTTTAACGGTCATTCCTTCCCTTACTCGGCAACACCTGATTTAAATATGTTTTTTCGCGTAGAGGATCGAAGGGGTAATTTTCTGGGATTGGCAAGGACAATCGGAAAGTCGTTTTTAAAAGCCGAGAGAACCTGGAAATGAAGGTCCTCTATCTTCCTGAGTCCCGTTCCTTAAAGGAAGTTGTGCTGGGGATAGGGGTCTTCGATGGCCTTCACCTCGCTCACCGCAGGCTGCTTTCCGAAGTGAGCGAGCTCGCGAAAAAAGAGGGCCTGGAGGCTGCAGCTTTAACCTTTGACCCACCGCCTCCTCTTTTCTTCAGCCGAAAGGGCTACCTCCTGATCACCACTCTTGAGGAGAAAATCGAGCTTCTCGGCAAATTGAAGATGGATCAAATTCTCATTCTCAAGTTTAACCAGGAAATTTCCGAACTTCCCCCGCGTAAATTCGTGGAAAAGATCCTCCTGGACAGAGCCCGGGCGCGGATTGTGGTCATCGGGGAGAACTTCAGCTTCGGGCGCAACCGCGAGGGAAACGCCCAAATCCTTGAGGAGTTAGGGAAAGAGTACGGCTTCATGGTGGTGAAGATACCGCTGATCAGGCTTCCTTCAGGGCAGGTCATTTCCTCGTCCCTTATCCGCAAACTGATCCAGGAAGGTAACATTGACACGGCAAACAGGTACCTGTGTACGCCTTTAACCTTAGTATTCGAGAAAAATAGCGAGACCTCTTGGTACAGGCTCCGTAACGAGGAAAAAGTTCAACCGCCACCTGGTAACTACCTTGTGGGCATCCAGCAGAGCCCCCGAGTTCTTAAGATAGAATACCATAACCCTTTGTTCCTCCCGGAAGTAGACCTGCCGGCAATTCGGATTTCCTTTCTGCAGGCCAGCCCATAGCTTTACCCTGTTTCGCTTCTATGTTAGAATAAACTTACCTCTTACGAGGCCATAGCTTCCTCCAAACTATGAGCTTGGTTTGAGGAAAATGGTCAATTAAAAAGGAGGAAAAATTGACTTTAAGTAAAGAGCAAAAGCAGGAAATAATTAAAAAGTACCAGATCCATGATCTGGATACTGGCTCTCCTGAAGTCCAAGTAGCAGTTCTTACGGAGAGAATAAACCTGTTGACGGAACACCTTAAGGTTCACGCTAAAGACCATCATTCCCGCAGGGGTCTCCTGAAAATGGTTGGTGAGAGGAGAAGGCTGCTCAACTACCTGAAGAAACAGTCAACCGAGAGGTACAATAATTTAATTAAGTCCTTAGGCTTAAGAAAGTAGTCCAAACTTGGAAAACTCTATTTCATTTGAAACTCAGATTGGCAATCAAAAGCTCATTCTGGAAACTGGAAAGCTTGGAAAACAGGCATCCGGGGCTGTTACAGTTCGTCATGCCGACAACGTGGTCTTAGTTACTTCCTGTATTTCCCCAACCGCCCGCGAGGGCATTGATTTCTTTCCGCTTGTCGTAGATTATGAGGAAAGGCTTTACGCTGCCGGGAAAATTCCCGGAGGTTTCTTCAAGAGGGAAGGAAGGCCATCGGAAAAGGAAATCCTCAGGTCCAGGCTTATTGACCGTTCCCTCCGTCCCCTTTTTCCCTCATCTCTAAGAAACGATGTTCAGGTTATCGCTAAAGTTCTGGCCGCGGATCCCAGTTATCCTCCGGACATTGCTGCCATGATTGGCGCCTCCGCCGCTCTTTCCATCAGCCCTATTCCTTTATCCGGGCCGATTGCTGCTATGCGTATCGGCTACATGGACGGAAAATTCATCATTAACCCCTCCTATCTGGAGATCGAGGAGGGAGAGCTCGATTTAACTGTGGCCGCCTCAGAAGAGGCAATAATTATGGTCGAAGCGGGAGCTAAGGAGATACCGGAGGAACTGATTCTTGAGGGACTCGACTACGCGCATCAGGAAATCAAGCAGATCATCAACCTCGAGAAGAGCCTGATAGAAGCTACCGGAAAACCCAAAGTGACGGTGGAAGAGACATCGCTTCCTTCGGAACTGGTTAAAGCTGTCGATGATCTGGTGCGCTCCCTGATTAAAGAGGCTATCAGGATTCCCGATAAAAAATCCAGAGAGGACGCTCTGGCGAAAATTGATGAGGAAGTAAGGGCCAGGTTATCTGAGGCCTTCCCTGGGCAGGACCTTTTGATTCAGGAAATAGAACGCAAGGTCTTGAAAGAGGAAACTCGCAAGATGATCCTGGAAGAGGGCATTAGGCCAGATGGTAGGCGTCCCGAGGAAATCCGTCCCATTTCCTGTGAGGTAGGAGTACTCCCTCGAGTTCACGGTTGCGGGCTATTTACCAGAGGGCAAACCCAGGTGCTCACTATTCTCACTCTGGGCGCGATAGGCGAAGTTCAAATTATTGAAGGGCTGGGGATTGAGGAATACAAGCGTTACATGCATCACTACAACTTCCCTCCATTTTCCACAGGGGAAGTGCGACCCATGCGGGGCCCAGGAAGAAGGGAAATCGGTCACGGCGCTCTGGCAGAGCGAGCTCTTTTGCCGGTGATCCCCTCTCAGGAAGACTTTCCCTACACCATTCGCCTGGTTTCTGAAGTCCTGGAGTCTAACGGTTCTACCTCGATGGCCTCCGTCTGCGGTAGCACGCTGGCGCTGATGGACGCAGGAGTTCCGATCAGAACACCCATTGCGGGAATCGCCATGGGATTAATCAAAGAAGGGGAAAGGGTTGCTATTCTTACTGACATTCAGGGCATGGAGGATGCCCTGGGGGATATGGATTTCAAGGTGGCAGGTTCTGACCAAGGGATCACAGCCCTGCAGATGGATATGAAGATCAGAGGGATAAGCCTGGAAATCCTGAAAAAGGCCCTTGCCCAGGCTCGAGAAGCCCGCCTTTTTGTCCTGGGAAAAATTAAAGAAACCATTTCTGCTCCCAGGCCCGAGCTCTCGCCTAATGCACCGAGAGTTCTCGTGATGGATATTGATCCTGATAAAATCCGGGATGTCATTGGACCTGGAGGAAAGATCATCAAAAAAATCATCGAGGAAACCGGGTCAGTAATTGATGTTGAACAGACTGGCCGGATCTTCATTACTGCACCATCGGCCGAAGCCTGCCAGAAAGCTAAACAGCAAATAGACCTCCTTACCGGTGAAGTAGAAATCGGCGGGGTCTACCTGGGAAGAGTCACGCGTTTGACCACCTATGGTGCTTTCATCGAGATTGCTCCCGGGAAAGAAGGTCTGCTTCATATTTCCCAGATTTCAGACCAGAGGATTGCGAGGATGGAGGACCTTTTTAAGGTCGGCGATCAGGTGCTCGTCAAAGTAAGCAAGATCGATCAGCAACACCGTATCGGGCTCAGCAGGAAAGGCTTGCCTGGTGCTGGAGAGACTAAAGCCACATCCAAACCGCAAAGGCCAGGGCCACCGCAAGTGGAAGAGAAAAAGCTTGGAAGTGATAGTTCCCATTAAAGTTGACCCTTCGGCGTCAGACCTACCAATCCCCGCTTATATGACGCCGGGGTCAGTCGGGATGGACCTTTATGCCAGCAGCTCAATCGTTATCCCACCTGGGGAATGGAGGTTGGTTTCCTGCGGTTTTTACATTGCCATTCCCGAGGGTTTTGAAGGCCAGATAAGGCCGAGAAGTGGCCTGGCTTTAAGTTTTGGCGTCACTGTTTTAAACGCTCCCGGGACCATTGATTCCGATTACCGGGGAATGGTGCAAGTGATACTCGTTAACTTCGGCTCTATGCCTTTTAATGTGGAAAGAGGAGCGCGCATCGCTCAGTTGATCATCTCTCCGGTTACCAAAGTTAAGTTAACCCCTGTTTCTGAACTTGCTTCTACCGAACGTTCAGAGGGAGGGTTTGGCCATACTGGATGAGAGAGAGACGATCTACGAGGAGTTAAAAAAAGAGGTTCGCGGTTGCCAAAAATGCGGGCTCGGCCAATTCAGGAAGAAAGCTGTCCCCGGCGAGGGCACCCTGTTTACCCCTCTGATGCTTATCGGGGAAGCGCCAGGAGAGCAGGAAGACATTCAGGGCAGGCCTTTCGTGGGGCAAGCAGGCAAGTTTCTGGATGCCCTTTTGAAGGACATAGGGCTTTCCAGGGAAAAGGTTTTTATTACTAATGTCGTAAAATGCCGTCCCCCCGGAAACAGAGACCCCTTTCCCGAGGAAATAGCTGCTTGTTATCCCTACCTGGTCGCCCAGATCGGGCTGATTTGCCCGAGGATCATTTGCACTTTGGGAAGGCACGCATTGCACACTCTGATAAACCCTTCCTGGAGCATTTCGCAGGTTCACGGGAGCTTAATCAGGAAGGAAGGCATTCTTTATTTTCCTACGTTTCATCCGGCAGCAGCCCTTTACCATAACTCTATGAAGGAGCAGCTTGTCGAGGATTTTAAACACTTAAAAGAGGTTTTGAAGGAGATTTAAATGAATCTGGAGTTTGTTGCCCTTGGTGGGTTGGGGGAAATCGGGAAGAACATGTTTGCCCTGAAATTCGATGAGCGCTTCCTGGTGGTGGACGCTGGGGTGAAATTCCCTGACGAAAAAACACCAGGAGTGGACCTGATAATACCCGATTTTTCTTATTTAGTAGCTAACAAGGAAAAGGTCCTGGGAATACTTCTGACCCATGGCCACGAGGATCACGTGGGAGCTCTGCCGTACTTCCTTCAGCAGGTTCCCTGCCCCGCTTATGGGACGGACATCACCCTGGGTCTGGCCGAGGGGAGAATAAAGGAGACCGGCGTTTTCTGGGAGCCAAGGGTAGTCTCTTCCGGGGGAAGAGTCACTCTGGGGCCCTTTTCTGTAGAGTTTCTTCAGGTTACTCACAGCGTTCCCGGGTGCCTGGCCCTGGCAATCAAGACCATTTTAGGCACCCTGGTATACTCAGGAGATTTTAAGTTCGACCAAACTCCGGTCGATGGTCGCAGGATCGACCTCGCTCGTTTCGGGGAAATCTCCAAGGAAGGTGTCCTGTGCCTCCTGTGCGACTCCACCAATGCGGAGAAAGCAGGGTTTGCTCCCTCTGAGCAAAAAGTAAAAGGCGTCCTTGAAGAAATCTTTCGCTCTGCCCCACACCGCATAATAATTACTACCTTTGCCTCCAATGTCCACCGGATTCAGCAGATTATTTCTACAGCACATGAGCTCAGAAAAAAGGTTGCTATAGACGGCATGTCCCTGGCAAGGGTGGTTAATGTTGCCCAGGAGCTTGGCTACCTGCACATTCCGGAGAATACCCTGGTCAAAGTAGAGGAGCTATCATTTTTGCCTAGGAAGTCCGTTGTGATCATTACCACCGGCAGCCAAGGGGAACCGCTATCCGCGCTTTCCAGGATAGCTGCGGGCGAACACAGAAAAATCAAGATCGAGCCCGGAGATACCGTAGTATTTTCCGCAGACCCCATACCGGGCAACGAGACTTTCGTCGCGGATACCATCGACAACCTTTTCCGGCAGAAGGCGGAGGTCATTTATGGCCCTACCTCGGACGCTCATGTCTCAGGCCATGGTTTTAGTGAGGATATAAAGCTGATGATCAACCTTACTCGCCCGCGCTATTTCATCCCCGTCCACGGAGAGTACAGACACCTGGTAAGGAGCGGTCGCATCGCCCAGGCCATGGGAATTAAAGAATCTCAGGTTTTCATCCTGGAAAATGGAGACCTTGTTTGTTTTACCGCGGGAAGGGCTTTCGTAAAAGGCAGGATCCCTATTTCTGCCAATTTTATTGATGGGCTTTCCCTCGATGACCTCTCCTCAAGCGTCCTGAGGGAAAGGCAGCACATTTCTCGTGAGGGGATAGTAATAGTCTCCGCGTTCATTTCCCGGAAAAACAGGATATCGGCGGGGCCTGAGTTTTATTTCAGGGGGTTTTTGCAGGAAAAGGAGGCCCAGGAAGCCATGGAGGAGTTGCGCCAGCAGGTCCTTTTGCTTTTAAATCAATGTGTCAAGGAGGGTCTTGGCACGGGCCCATGCCGGCAGAAAATCAGGGAATCAGTACAGCGGTTTATTTCTAAAAAGCTGAGAAGGCGCCCGGCGATAATTGTGAGTATACTGGAAGATGATGAACAAAAAGGTGAAGAGGGGAAAAAATAAGAAAAGGAAGACGCCGGAAAGGCACTTTCTTGAAAAGCGCTTGCTCCTGCTGTTTGCGGTAATTGTCTCGCTTCTGGCAATTGTTGTGCTTTACCTCTACTTGCCACCGGTGGCTTCCATCCTTTGGAAACTGTTCAAGTGGAACATTCTAATTTTCTTTCTCTTTATTTGCGGCTGGATTGCCTTGTGGAAACAGGTGACCTCCCGCTGGCGTTTTTATTTTACTTACACCCTTCTTTTTCTGCTTTTAATTCTCGTCCTTGGTAAATTCAGAGAAGGGGGAACTTTGCTTTCAAGTTTTCTTGAGGGAAACGCCTGGTTTTTTCCGCTGGCAGTGGGAATTTCCGTATTGGGCGTTTTTATGGCCGTATTTTGGCCCTTACTCTTTAAAAGGCGTCCTGTTCGGGAGAAGAAGGTCATTCCCGTGGCCAGGCCCAGGCCGGCGCCTCGTCTGCGGGAAAAACCACAAGGGGAGTTTGCACCGACAACTGATCAAATTTACGTTTTGCCCTCTCTTGACCTTCTGAAGAAGCCTCCTCCGGAATCAGGGAAAATCCCCAGGAGGGAAACAAAAAACGTTTCCCAGATGCTCGAGGATCTCCTGAAGAGCTTTAACATCGGCGCTCGAGTGGTAGGTATCGATATCGGACCGGCTATTACCAGGTATGAGCTTGAGCTGGAGCCGGGAATCAGGGTGGCCAAAGTCCTCAGCCTCTCCGATGACATTTCCCTGGCCCTGGGAGCTTCCGGCATCCGCATTGAGGCTCCTGTTCCGGGCAAGCCTGTAATTGGCATTGAAGTCCCCCTGGAGAAGATTTCTACCGTCTACCTCAGGGACATCTTAGAGAGCGATGAATACAGGAACGCCAACACTAAAGTCCCCCTGGCCCTGGGCAAAGACATTGGTGGACGACCAGTGGTGGCGGATTTGCGAGACATGCCCCACCTGCTCGTGGCTGGTGCTACCGGCTCCGGCAAGAGCGTATGCGTGAACTCATTGATTTGCGGCATCCTTTTCCGAGCGACGCCCGATGACGTAAAGTTTATTTTGATTGACCCTAAAAGGGTAGAGCTCTATAACTACAGGACTTTGCCCCATCTCCTTTACCCTCTTGTCGTGGACATCAAGCAGGCTTCCCTTGTCCTTAAGGATGTGGTCAAGGAGATGGAGGATCGGCTAGCCAGGTTCTCGGAGGTGAGCGCCAGAGACATTGAGGCTTATAATCAAAAAATCAAGGAAAACGGGACAAATTCTCACCTTCCCTACATTGTGGTGATGATTGACGAGCTTGCAGATTTGATGATGGTAGCTCCAGCTGAGGTGGAACAGAATATTTGCCGTTTGGCCCAGCTCGCTCGCGCGACCGGAATTCATCTGGTGCTTGTCACCCAGCGGCCCTCCACAGACGTCATTACCGGCCTGATTAAGGCAAACATTCCCTCGAGGATATCCTTTGCCGTGGCCTCACAGACAGATTCTCGGGTGATCATTGATACCGGGGGGGCAGAAAAGTTGTTAGGCAGAGGGGATATGCTCTTCTACCCGGTGGGGTACCCGAAGCCAGTACGCCTCCAGGGAGCCTACGTGAGCGAGGAAGAGATGGACCACCTGGTAAAGTTTTGGTACGACCAGGCTCCTGCGCTTCGGGTTCGTCCTTTACCAGAATATTTGGAAGAGGAGGAGTTTGGGGATGTGGGAGATCCCCTGTTTGAGAAAGCCGTGGCCCTTGTGCTTCAGACAGGGGAAGGCTCAGCTTCAATGCTTCAGCGCAAGCTAAAGATTGGGTATGCCAGGGCGGGGAGGTTAATTGACTTAATGGAGCAAAAGGGCATTGTGGGCCCGGCAGCAGGATCAAAGCCCCGGCAGGTCCTCCGAAGCCCTGATCAGCAGGCCCTCAGGTTCAGATGAAGGGGCCCGTTCCTTTGAACCTGGGAGCCATTCTTCTTCTCAGGAAAAAGCATCCCTGCGGAAACGATTTGTGGCAAGTTACTCGACTTGGCGCTGATATTCGTATCCGTTGCCAGAAGTGCGGCCACTCTGTGCTGATTCCCCGCTCTAAACTGGAGCGCATGATCCGCAAGGTTCTTGGAGGTGTCGATGAAAGTAGGAATAGTAGGGCTGACTAATGTCGGAAAATCGACCTTATTTACCGCCTTGACCAAGGTAAAAGTGCCCGTGAATAATTTTCCCTTCTGCACTATTGATCCTAATGTCGGGATTGTTTCCATTCCTGACCCCAGGGTAGAAAAACTGGCGGAAATCACTCGTCCCCAGAAAATAGTGCACGCCACGGTGGAGTTCGTGGATGTAGCAGGGCTGGTGCGCGGGGCGAGCAAGGGGGAGGGGCTGGGTAATCAGTTTCTGGGAAAAATGAGGGAGATGGATCTTCTTTTAATAGTGTTGAGAGTTTTTCCCGATCCGGAGGTGATTCACGTGGAAGGTGAAGTGAACCCGGTGCGGGACCTGGAACTGGTCCTTACAGAAATTGCTTTTAGCGACCTGGAAATTGTCTCCCGTCGCCTGGGATACCTGGAGAAAGTCCCCAAGGGCCCTGACATTAAACTTCAACAAGAAAAGGAGGCCCTTAAGGTCATGCGGCCTCTTCTGGAACGAGGGGATTTTAAGTCCCTGGCCAGCTTCCCCTCTGAAATGAAGCCAACTTTGCAGGGGTATGGCTTTCTCACTTTGAAAATGATGATCGCTTGTTTAAACATCTCCGAAGAGCAGCTGCAAGAGGAGAAATTAGAGCCATACCTTTCCCATCTGGAGAGGCTCTTCCCTTTTATTCCTGTAATTAAGGTTTGTGCGTTATTGGAGCGTGAGCTATGGGATCTAAGTGAGGAAGAGAGAAAAGAATACATTCTTGAAGCAGGGTTAGGGCACAGCGTGCTTGAGGAAATAATCAGCAGGTCCTATCAGATGCTAAACCTGATTACCTTTTTTACCATTCAGAGTTCTGAGGTTCGGGCTTGGTCAATTCCAGTTGGTACAAAGGCTCAGACCGCCGCAGGGAAAATTCACAGCGATATGGAGAGGGGATTTATCCGGGCGGAGGTTGTCCGCTGGGATGACCTTGTCAGGTGCGGTGGCTGGGCCCAGGCAAGAGAACGTGGTCTTTTAAAGTCTGAGGGCAGGGATTACCAGGTGCAAGACGGGGATGTAATTTATTTCAAATTCCAGGTTTAAAAGGAGGGTAAGATATGGTTGGCCGCAATTTAATAATTATCCTGATTGATGGGATTCTGGGAGCCCTTGTGGGGCTAGAGTTACGTTTTTCTTTATTGGGCAAGCTTTTCATTGAGCCTTACCGCTCGTTGATGCCTGCTTTCTGGGGAGTTTTATTCCTGCTCTGGTTACTGGTTCAAATTCCAGTGACGAGGCAATGGTGGTGGTCAGCTCTGGGAGCTGTAGTTGGCCTCTTAGTAGCCGGGGCGATACCTATTGCCCAAAAATTTCCTTCCCTTGATTGGCTGAGGCTCCTTCCTTCACTTATTTCGCTGGCCCTTCTTCTTCTCGCGGTACTATTTGCCGGCATCCCGGTTCAGACAAGTTACCGCCTCGCTTCCTACCTGACGAAAGTTAAGACCAGAAAAATAACTGTTCGTTCTTACGCTGGCCCTTACTGGTTAATTTTCAGCGTTGTGCTGGGAGTGATCCTGGGAGTGGCAATTTACCAGAGCTGGATTCCTGCCAGCTACTCCTCTTTCCTCACTTCTCCGGAGCTTTTCCGCTTGATGCTTTATGTTTTCTTCGCCTCCTTGTCCGGATACATATCCGTTTCTGCCGGTTGGGGAGCTTTCTCTGCTGGCCTCTTTGTTTTCTTTTCGGAATTTACCTTTCAATTTCTGTACACGGCTTACACCTCGTGGCAGCAGTTGCTCTGGGAAGTGGGGGGTATCTTTGTGGACCCTTCCAGGTTCAGCGCCCCTCTTGTTTTTGTCATCATCGCATTTCTCTGGGGCTGGCTCTCCGGGCACTACTCCCGTCTGGCGCTTGTTTTAAAAGAGGCTCGAGTTGAGCCGAAAAAAGAGTTAGAATTAGCTCCGGCTCAGGAAAAAATTTCCCCTGAGACGGAAGGCACAGAGGAGCAACGGAAGTCCTGCGGCTCCTGCGGAGCTAGTATTCGCACTGATGCCGCTTTCTGTCCTTTCTGCGGAGCAAAACAGGACATTTAGAAATTTTCTTCCGATGTGTTAAAATAACAAAAATTTAACCCTGTTCCGCTTAAGCGGAACCATGAGCCCGAAGGGAGTGATTTAGTTGCACTTGTACGAAGCATGTTTAATTTTCCGGCCTGCGCTTTCTCCAGAAGAGGCCGAAAAGCTCGCGGAAAAACTTCAGAACTTGATTGGCGAGGCGGGCGGTGAGGTCTCGAAAGTTGATAGTTGGGGCAAAAGGAAGCTTGCCTATTCCGTGGAGAGAGAAAAAGAGGGATACTACTATTTCCTTCATTTTAGTCAGAAGCCAGAGGTCATATCCGAGCTTAAAAGGCAGCTCAGGCTTATGCCCGAAGTTCTGCGTTTTATGATTTTAAAAATGGAGCGTGGAGGGAAAAGTGCTTAACAAGGTTCTTTTAATCGGAAGACTGACAGCGGACCCTGTGCTGAGGTTTACCCCTCAGGGAACTTCTGTGGCCAACTTTACCGTTGCAGTGGATACTGTATACCAGACCCCTGCAGGCGAACGCAAAAACCTCACCGATTTTATCGATGTGGTCGTCTGGCGCAAACAAGCCGTGAATGTGGCCAATTACCTGAAGAAGGGGCGGCTTGTTTTTGTGGAAGGCAGGCTCACCGTGCGCTCTTTTGAGACTGCTGATGGGCAAAAAAGGAAAAAAGCCGAAGTGATTGCCCGTCAGGTCACGTTCCTGGAAAAAGCGGCGGCACCGGCGGAAACTGCCGGACCTCCTGAGCTCCCGGAAGCCGAAGAAGAGGAACCGCCCGAGGACACGGGAAACGAAATCCCATTTTAGGAGGATTTGAATGGATCTTCAGAAAAAAAGACTGAGACTGGCAAAGGAAAGAAGGCCAAAGAAAAAATTCTGCGTGTTCTGCGCTGAAAAAGTGGAGAAGATCGATTATAAGGAGATGGGCCGCTTGCGGAAGTACCTCACCGAAAAGGGGAAGATCATCCCCAGAAGGGTGACTGGGAACTGCGCAAAGCATCAAAGGGCGCTGGCGCGTGCCATTAAAAGAGCAAGAGAAGTTGCTTTGATTCCCTACACTTCTGAGCAGAGATGAAGGTAATCCTTTTGAAGGATTTTCCCTCCCTTGGCAAGGAGGGTGAGGTGGCCAACGTGAGCGACGGCTTCGCGAGAAATTACTTAATTCCCCGTAGCATAGCCCTTGAGGCTACTCCGGGAATAATCCAGGTGTGGCAGCAGAAAAGGGCCAGCCAGAAACAGAGGGAAGCAAAGGACCGTCAGGCGGCTCTGGCTATCGCTGAAGCGCTCAAGGGAAAGAAGTTGATCATTGAAGCTGGAGCAGGGGAAAAAGGAAAGCTTTTTGGCTCTGTTACTGCGCAGAGCATTGTGGATGCCATTGAGCAGCAATTTGGCTTTCAGCTTGATAAAAAGATGATAATGCTGGAAGAGTCCATAAGGAACGTTGGCGTTCACACTGTTCCTATTAAGTTTTTCCGAGACGTATCTTTGGAGCTGGAGGTAGAGGTAATAAAGAGGGAAGAGTAAGGTCCCATGAAGACCGAGTTAACCCGCCTTCCCCCATACAATCTTGAAGCGGAACAGGCTGTTCTTGGATCCATGCTTCTCGATAGGGATGCTGTTGCCAGAGCCCTGGAGGTTCTCTCGCCGCTGGACTTTTATCGCGAACCACACGGGGTAATTTTTTCTGTAATCGCCGACCTCTTTGAGAAGGGTGAACCCGTAGATATTGTCACTGTCGTGGACGCTTTAAAGGACAGAGGGAAGCTGGAACTGGTGGGAGGAGCTTCCTATATTGCTTCCTTAGCCCAGATGGTGCCCACCGCCTCTAACGTAACTTACTACGCGCGCATTGTCGAGGAAAAATCAATTTTGAGGCACTTGATTGAAGTAGGGACGAAAATTGCCTCCTTGGGTTATGATACCGAGTCCAATGTCGAGGACCTGGTTGATCAGGCGGAAAAACTGGTCTACATGGTGGCACAAAAAAGGCTGAGTAACGATCTGATCCCCCTGGGCGAGCTGGCCAAGAAGAACTACGAGCACATCGAGAGCCTTTACCGGCGGAAAAGATTCTACACGGGAATTCCCTCAGGATTTGAGACCCTGGATCGTTTGACCATGGGGTTTCAGGCCTCCGATCTGGTCATCATAGCTGCCAGGCCTGCTGTAGGTAAGACCTCCTTGTGCCTCAATATCGCTGAATACGTGGCCTTGAAAGAGAAAATTCCTGTGGCGATTTTTTCCCTGGAGATGTCCTCAGACATGCTCGTTCAGAGGATGCTTTGCTCCCAAGCTATGGTTGAGTATCATAAGCTGCGCACGGGTTTCCTGGACGATCAGGATTACAGGCGCTTGACAGACGCCTACGGGAACCTTTATATAGCCCCGATTTATATTGATGATACCCCCGGGATTTCGGTAATGGAAATCAGGCTCAAGTCCCGACGCCTGAAAGCAGAAAAAGGCCTGGGCCTGGTGATCGTTGACTACCTGCAGTTGATGACCAGCCGCACGAGGGCGGAAAACCGGGTTCAGGAGATTTCTGAAATTACCAGGAGCCTGAAGAACCTTGCCCGCGAGCTGCAAGTGCCCATGATTGTAATTTCCCAGCTTTCTCGAGAAGTGGAGAAAAGGGAGAGCAAAAAGCCCCAGCTCTCCGATCTGAGAGAGTCTGGGTCCATTGAACAGGACGCTGATATTGTGCTTCTTCTTTCTCGGGCTGATGCCGCCCAGCGCGATAGCGCAAAACCCGGAACAGTGGAGATTAACCTGGCCAAGCATCGCAACGGGCCAACTGGTGTAATCGAGCTGAAATTCCTTGCGGAATATACCAAGTTTGTTTCCGTGGACCAAACGAGAAAAGAGGAATTTTAGCAGAGCATATCCCCAACCAGCCTTGATCGTTTGACCTTCCCTTACGCTCTATGTAAAAATAAGGCGATTACGTGGGCCGTTAGCTCAGATGGTAGAGCATCTGCCTTTTAAGCAGAGGGTCGCAGGTTCGAAGGGAGTTGGCTTTGGATGCGACCTGCAAGCACCAAAAGGGAAAACCACTTTCCAACAGCAGTTGTCTCTTTAGTTTCCCTGTATTTGAGACACTGTGACCTCAGGGGTCTTTCCCCCCGCACGATCAAAATCTACCGGGAAAAGTTGGAAAAGTTCCTGCTTTTCCTGAACGGAGAAAGCCTGGAAAAGGCTGACATCTTTTCCTTTGTCTCCTACCTGAAGGAATCCGGAAACGGACCTGAGAGTATCAGCATTTACTTGAGGAGTCTGAAGACTTTCCTGCGCTGGGCCTATAACCAGGGCTTCATCAAGACAAACCCTTTAGCGGGTTTCCCTGGAGTAAAAGTCCCCAGAAGGCTTCTTCCCACCTTGACTCCCTCAGCACTTCAGGAGCTCTTAGACATCGTTAAAAAATTAGAGAGGAACTCCCAGAGGAACCAGGCCGTTTTACTTTTAATGGTGGACTGCGCCCTGAGGCCGGGCGAACTTTTGAGCCTCACTTTGAGGGACTTCCAGGGAGACTACATCAGGGTGCGCGGCAAGACCGGGGAGAGGATGCTTCCTCTTTCCCAGGTTACCAAGAGGGCAATCCAGGCCTACCTCAGAAAAAGGAAAGCTCCTCCCTCCGAGGATGCGCTCTTCACTACTTCAGACGGGAGGGCCCTGACATACTACGCCCTGCGCTCCATCATGAGAATCTTAAAACAGAAAGGCCGTTTTGATAGGCTCTACCCCTACCTGTTCAGGCACACCTCCGCCACTTCCTACCTTCAGAACGGCGCGGACCTGGAGACCGTGAGGCGCCTTCTGGGCCACACTTCCTACGCCGTCACCCAGAGGTATTTGAGCTTGACCCAGAACGACCTGGCCCGGGCGCAGAAAAAAGCGAGCCCGGTGAACGGGCTGAGGTAAAGAAGGGGAGCAAAGCAGAAAATAGAAATCGGTCTAAATCAAAATTGATATAAAATATTAAAGAAGTGGTTTGAGATGAACGTGGGGTTGGTGGGGGCAATTGTAGGGATTACGCTGGGCATACTGGGTGGAGTCATTGGCACTTACTTCTCTATCCAGAGCACCTGATACCCTGGCTCGGAGAAGGTTCGTGATTAAATTAGCCATGGGAGCATGGGGAGAGAGCATCGTTCTTTTATTTTTGCCGGCTGTACTCATGTACCTCAGCGTTATTCCAGTATGGTCCTTATGGGCAGCGACGGCCATTTTTTACGCCTTGGCATTGCCCGCACGTCGCTGGGCGTATAAGCGAAGAGCTGCACTCTCAGAGAGGAAGAGCTCCAGTTGATAACCTGATCGCAGGTAGTGCTCCTTCCCCCGAACTCCTTGCTTTACCCGGAAGGTTCACCCTCCTTTAGTGAGCAAGTAGCGGCCGCGTCGCAAGGAACAAGAAGGAAAGGGAAGCCTATCAAGAAGAGACAGGTACAAGAGCCAATGCAATCATGCATTTTTGTTTCGGGACGCCCAGTCCTTGAGAAGGATGCTACGTAGCTTGCCATCAGGCTCTTAAGGTATTGTTGGATTGCAAGACCTGACCCCATTATTTTCAAAGATCAACTTCAGAGGAAACCGTCCCAGTTTTGAAAGGGGCCCTGGCAAAAACCATCCTGGGATCTAAGGCATCACGAAAACCATCGCCTAACCAGTTCACGGAGAGAATTAAAAGGATCAGGGTTATCCCAGGGTAGAAAAATTGGAATGGTCCATATCCAGGTGCGAAGAGAGGATTGACCTCCCTCATCATCATATTTCCCAAAGAGGGCTGAGGCTCCTGAATTCCCATTCCCATCCAGCTTAGAGTAGCCTCTGCCAGAAGGTTTTGGGCAACGAGGATGGCGAAAGAGGGCAAAATAATGTGGATGGAATTGAGGAGGAGGTGGCGGAACATGATTCCCCAGGTGGTCACTCCCACCGATCGTGCTGCTTCCACGTATTCTGAGCTTTTGAGCGAAAGTACCTCTCCCCTCACCAGACGGGCCGTGTTCATCCAGCCGAAGAGGGAGAAAACCAAAATCAATGGCCATAAGCCCCAGCCGATAATGCGGAAGAGGAGCCCTCCAAACACCATGTAGATGATGAGCCAGGGGATGGAAAGCATGAAATCCAAGAAGCGCATCAGGATAGAATCCCACCACCCTCCATAAAAGCCCGAGACTAAACCTAAAAGAGTCCCAAAGAAGGTGGAGAAGAAAGAAGCGGTGAAGGCCACCTCCAAAGAGAGCTGACCCCCTAAGAGGAGGCGAGCCAATAAATCCCGTCCCTGATCATCTGTTCCTAACCAGTGCTGGGAGGAAGGAAAAGCGTAGCGGTTCAAAACGTCGATGGTATAGGGATCAGACCCCGTGATCCGGCAGTATAGTGGTT
>Ga0172362_10000016_pt1 | contig 94602 bp, 100 predicted proteins | sample LakKivs1_kivu2a2_FD_114534 | JGI IMG/M metagenome (GOLD analysis project Ga0172362, IMG submission 114534) | Sediment microbial communities from Lake Kivu, Rwanda - Sediment s1_kivu2a2 | ecosystem: Environmental > Aquatic > Freshwater > Lake > Sediment | place: Rwanda: Western Province, Lake... | reverse complement strand
TCGGTCTTTGATGATGGGGGACATGATTACAATCTTCGTTCCCTGAGGCAATGCGGCGAGGGAGGCTACTATCTGCTGTACGGTCTGCTGGGATATCTCCTGCCCGCAGTTCGGGCAGTGCGGGTGCCCGATGCGTGCGAAGAGCAAACGCAGGTAGTCGTAGACCTCGGTGACGGTGCCTACCGTCGAACGGGGATTCCGCGCCGGGCCCTTCTGGTCGATGGATATTGCCGGGCTCAGCCCCTCGATATAATCGACGTCGGGCTTCTCCATGCGGCCCAGAAACTGGCGCGCGTAGGCCGAGAGCGATTCGACATAGCGGCGCTGGCCCTCGGCGTAAATCGTATCGAAGGCAAGGGAGCTCTTTCCCGAGCCGGAGACGCCGGTGATGACCACCAGCCTGTCCCTGGGGATGGTGACATCGATATTCTTTAAATTGTGCTCGCGGGCACCCTTGACCACTATCGCATCCAGCGGCATTTTGAGTAATGAACCTCCTGGAATCCCCCTTGAAAGGGGGAAACAATGACCGAACCCCCTATATCCCCCATACGTTGGGGGACTTTAAAAATAGGGGACACCCCTAATACCCGGGCAGGAGATTTTTCTCCTGCACTTCTTTATTCCCTTCCCTCAAGGAAGGGAGAAATTACTTGCTAACCACTCTCGGAGAGAGGGGGCTGTAATCGACTGTTCTCACCCCGGTATTCCCCGTTTGATTAGGCATTGCCTCTTCCCCCTCTTTTTAGAAGAGGGGGTCAGGGGGAGATAGCTTTAAAATAACTTCCCTCTCCCTCTGCAGGGAGAGGGTCGGGGTGAGGGTCTAATGATTCGCAATCTTTCATTTTAACACGCAGAGAGCGAATCGAATAGGGGCTATAGCATTGTTTGGGTAAGGGTTCCTACCCAGTTGACATGTTTTTAGGTTTGTGTATACTGTTTGTTACACAGTGGACCTGGATAGAGTTCGGCATCACAAACCCATGGAGGCACGGTACTAATTCAACCAGCGGTCAAGTTCATCCACGGAAGTCCGGCGTACGGGGTCTCGAGGCTGCATCTTCAAGGGAACCACTCGGAGCGTCAAGGAGGTTATCTATGGCTTTTCAAGACAAGACACTGAAGTGCCGGGACTGCGGCAAGGATTTTGTCTTCAGCGCGGGCGAGCAGGAGTTCTATCAGTCCCGCGGCCTGGAGCGGGAGCCTGCGCGGTGCAAGGAATGCCGCGCCGTAAGGCGCCGCAGTCGCAACGGCGAGACCCGGCAGATGTTCCCCGTGGTCTGTGCCTCGTGCAACAAGGAGACCGAGGTTCCCTTTGAGCCCAAGGGCGACCGCCCGGTGTACTGCAACGACTGCTTCCAGAAAGCAAAAGCAACAAAGTAATTCATATAAGCAATACTTACTAAGCCGAGAGCGTTATCTACCTCGGCCTTATATTTTGGAGGGACCTGTGCATGTCGGTACCTGCATAGTGAAGCTGCGCCTGGCTGAGAACGATTCCCTCAAGGGCAAGCGGCAGGTTTCCAAGTCGATAATCGAGCGGGTGAAGAACAGGTTCAACGTCTCCATAGCCGAGGTCGAGGACCAGGACCACTGGCGCACCCTGACGCTGGGGGTGTCCTGTGTGTCCAACAGCGCGCCGCATGCCAACGAAATCCTCTCAAAAGTGGTTAATTTCATCGAAAACAACAGGTTCGATGCCGAACTGGTAGATTATCAGATAGAGATACTCAATGCCCTCTGAAATCGAATCCTCTGCATTTCTATTGCGCATCAAGGAGTCATCCGCCGCCGACCGCATAGCGCATATCGAGCGCATCCACCCCCGCGGCGCGCGCCGGGGGGAGCTGTCCCAACCCCTGCATTCCGACTTACAACAGGCGCTGGATGATGCCGGGCTCACCCCACTCTATATCCACCAGGCGCAGGCGGTGAACGCGGCCCGCTCCGGTTCCAATGTCTTCATCGTCACTCCGTCCGCCAGCGGCAAGACGCTTTGCTACAACATCCCGGTTCTCGATCGATTGCTGTCGCACAGCAGGAGCCGCGCGCTGTACCTGTTCCCGACCAAGGCGCTGGCGCAGGACCAGTTGCGCGGACTGGGCGAGTTGATCGATCTGCTTCCAGCGTCGGCGATCGATTCCAAGGATTGCACCACGTTCGACGGTGACACGGCGCGGGAGGAGCGCCGCGATATCAAGAAGTCGGCGCGCATCGTTCTCAGCAACCCGGACATGCTGCACGTTGGTATTCTACCCAACCACGAGTCGTGGTCGTCCTTCCTGCGCAACCTATCGTATGTCGTCGTGGATGAGGCCCATATCTATCGCGGCGTCTTCGGCTCCAACGTCGCCAATGTATTACGTCGTTTACGTCGTTTATGCCAGCAGTACGGTTCTTCTCCGCAGTTCATCTGCTGCTCGGCGACCATCGCCAATCCCAAAGAACATATCGAGAACCTGGTCGGCCTCCCATTCGAAATAGTCGACAAGGACGGCTCGCCCTACGGCGGCAAGGACTTCGTTTTCTGGAACCCGCCGCTCATCGCCGATAAGAAGGGCGGCGAGGCGCGGCGCAGCGCCAACAGCGAGTCCAGCATGCTCTTCACCGAGCTGGTCAAGTCCGACATGCGCACCATCGATTTCGCCAAGTCGCGCAAGCTGACAGAGCTCATCTATATCTATTCGCGCGACCGCCTGCGCAAGGAGGCGCCGCGGCTCTCCGACAAGATAATGCCCTACCGCGCCGGCTACATCGCCGAGGAGCGCCGCTTCATCGAGCGCCAGCTCTTCGAGGGCAGCATAAAAGGCATCGTCTCGACCAACGCCATGGAGCTCGGCGTCGATATTGGAGATTTAGATGCCACCGTGCTCACCGGCTACCCCGGCAGCGTCTCCAGCACCTGGCAGCAGGCGGGCAGGAGCGGCCGCCGCGGCGAACGCTCGCTAAGCTTCCTCATTGCCATGGACGATCCGCTGGACCAGTACCTCATGCACCACCCGGAGGCCTTCTTCGGCCGCAGCGTGGAGAGCGCCATCATCAATCAATCGAACCCTTATATCTTCCGCCAGCACCTTCTCTGCGCGGCATGGGAGAGACCTCTGGATAACCTGGACGCCGGTATCTTCGGCGCGAAATACGTCGAGGCCCGTGACGAGCTCGAATCGGAAGGCCTGCTGCGCCAGCGCAGCGGCAAGTGGTTCCTCTCGCCGCAGATCTCCTATCCGGCGGAGGGGGTCAACATCCGCTCGGCGTCCTCCGACCGCTACGTCGTCATCGATGTAGCAGGGGGCAACCGCGAGATAGAAACGGTGGACGCCTCCGTGGCCTTCTGGCAGCTGCACCCCGGCGCGATTTATCTTCACCAGGGGGATACCTATCTGGTCACCGAGCTGGACATACCGTCGCGTACTGCTTATGTAAAGCCTGTCGACGTCGAGTACTACACGCAGGTGCGCGAGGTCGAAGACCTATCGATCAAGAGCCTGGTCAAGAACCGCGACGTCGGCGAGGTCAAGGTCTGCCTGGGCGGCGTCAGCGTGACCAACCAGGTCATCTCCTACCGCAAGAAGCGCCAGTTCTCCGATGAGGTCATCGGCGAGGAGCCCCTTGATCTGCCGCCTACGGTCTTCTCCACCGTGGCCTTCTGGTTCGACATCCCGCGAAAGATCGTACACCAGCTCGCCGACCTTGGCCTGGATCTGGCCGGCGGCATCCACGCCACCGAGCACGCCGCTATCGCTCTATTACCTCTGTTCGCCCTGTGCGACCGCAACGATATCGGCGGCGTCTCTACCCCGGCCCATGCCGATACCGGCAAGCCGCAGATATTCATCTACGATGCTTACCCCGGCGGCGTGGGCATAGCCGAGCGCGGCTACGAGTTCATCGAGGACTTATGGAAGGCCACGCTCCAGTTAGTGAAGGAATGCCCCTGCGAGTCCGGCTGCCCGGCGTGCGTGCAGTCGCCCAAGTGCGGGAACTACAACGAGCCGCTGGATAAGAAGGCGGCGGTAGTTATCCTTGGGGGGCTGGTGGGGTAGGTTTTCTTTGCTAGTCTGAAAACTACTGTTAGGTGCCTCTAGAACATAAATCCAGAGCTGCTTTCAAGGCTTCTGGTGACCCGAAGATTTCGCCTGTATTCGCTCCTACTTTTCTAAGGTTGCTGAGGAAGTGATGAATGGGACCATTTTCCCAATATTGCTGAAATTCATTTGAGTGTCGATTTTCAAGAGCGGAATTTATTCCTGTTGAAGGTTCATTCAGACAGTATTCGGTGAGGGCAATAAGACCATTTGGATTAACACGGCTTTTTTCATATATTTCAGGCCATAACAAATGCAACACTATGGCTATTGCTATTACATGTCTTTTTGATTCGTCTTTCCATAGGTCCGGTATCACTTGCTGTGCTAAAGAAGCGCATAGTTTCCATGATGTATTTAGGCGCAAGTATGTTCTAGGATTTCCGTCAGCTGCAAGAGCTAAGACATCTAAGCCCTTCTTGCTGATTTTTTCAGCGATAGATATTTTTCCTAAGTATTTCTCTAAATCTGATGTCTTAGCTGGTGGTAGAGTAAAAGGATATTGGATTATTTTATCTAAGTAGTCCCTTCCAGACACTCCAGGGTCGGAACCGTAGTGGTTTTGGATGGCTTTTTCAACCACTGTTCGGTCTACAGCAATAACAAATGCGCAGGGTGCTTCGTCTAGGAATATTTTAAGCGCTTCCAAGACTGTTATTACATGTTCTGGAAGACAGCGATCGAGATCGTCGACAAATATTACCAATTTCTTCTGTTCAGTCTTAGATTGTTGTGCAAGAAAAGCTGCGACTGCCTTATTAAATCCATCTGCCAAACTGTCGACACTCGTTCTGAACTTCTCAGCTTTGTTTATATCGTCGATAACTTGACTAAATGTTGGCAGGGTAATACTCGTTGCTGGAGCATCAACCGAAATTTGCGTATTAAGAGCTAATGTCTTTGTAGCAGCCATTACTTTGGTAAAGGCCTGTTTTATCTCTTTCTTAGTTTTACCCTTTGCATTTTTGTGTAGGTTGGCCAATATTGTATAGATTAACGCGCTTCGAACATCGTCCGTGCGGTCATATTTCCAGGCTTCGAACCAAACTGTTGGTAATTTATTAGGGGTATCGCTTGTTAAATCTTTCTTCATCTGCTTTATGAAAGAGGTTTTACCTGAACCCCAAGCGCCATAAATGCCTATAGTGATGGGCAAGTCGTCAGATATAGTTTGACGTATAAAGTCTGTTATTCCTTTAACATATGGTTCGAACCCAAACTTATCATTTTCGGTTGCTTTGTCTATAGCAGTCATATATCCCCTCACTCTGTCACAACGTTAAAATTGGAACAGCGCAATAGCTTTTCACCTTATCGTCTTTTCAAACCTGAAGTCGTCCATAATGAACCCCCCGCCGATGTCCATCACAATCTCCCCGGCCTTTGTTTAATGAGTAGTAATCCCCCGGCTAGCATAATTATAAATATTATCATCTGCGGGACAATGACAATAAGAGACCAGTAATTCCAACCCAGTATCAATTCGTAAACGGTATATATCGTGCCGCATATAGCTAAAACAAGAATAGCAACTCCAACGGGCTTGTGTGATTTTACATGTGAGTCTGGATGAATTAATACCCAACCGCCGAAAATGGAGAGTGAAATAGCAAACGTTAAGATTATGACCGCGATCAATAACCGGTAAGTAGGAAGTGAGCAATCGAAGAGGCCGGTTATTCTAAATGCAAATCCGACCACAAACACTATGGGCACAAGCCATAGCAAGAGACAGCCGGTAGTTTTTCTTATCAAGTTAACAATCCCTCATCCCTTGGTAGAGATTACTCCAGGAGGCCCCATCCCTCATGATAAAAAGAAACGCCTCGCGATGTAAGTTCTGGAACTACCACAGATGATGAATAACTATCTAACTGAGTGCTTCCGAAGTATATCTTATCCCCGGGGCCGAGGCCTGTGTTATCAAGTAGAGGGGAAATGTTGCTGAAACTGCCAAACATGAACAGAATATTGAGTTCGGGTAAGTTGGATAAAGGGGTTATATCGTTAATCGGATTGCCGCTGATTGTTAGATTAGTCAATTTTGACAGAGAATTTAATGTTGACATGTCTGTAACTTGATTATTCCCAAAGTCCAACTCGGTCAGGCCGGTTAAATTTACAAGGGAACTTAAGTCTTCAATACTGTTTGAGTTTATATCAAGATAAGAGAGATTGAGCAGATTTGATAGAGGGCTGACGCTTTCGATGCTGTTTCTTGATAGATCAAGTCTGGAAAGATTAGTAAGATTAGCTAGCGGGCTTATATCTACAATGGCGTTTGATGACATATTCAGTTTGTAGAGCTTTGTCAGGTTTGACAAACAGCTAATGTCAGTGACTGAGTCGGAATAGAGCTTTAATTGCGTCAGTTGACGGAGATTTGACAGCGGGGTGATATCGCTTAGTCTATCATAATAGGTGATTTGCAGATATTGAAGGTTTGTTAGGTTCGACAAAGGGCTTATATCTTGGACATCCCAACTCCATCCGAGTATCAGTTCTTCCAATCCGGTACATTTCTCCAATCCGTCCAGTCGTGTAATCTTTGGCCCATCATAGCCCCATATCACCAGACTGGTTATTTTTTTTAGATCTGATTGAGTGGTGAATCCAAATGGTTTTCCAATTTCCTTACGTATCTCCTCTCTCAGAGCGGGATCGGGAAAGGAAAGAGCCACTGCATCCAACCACTGAGGGAAAACAAACCCGACCATGAGTACCAGATATACTGTCAATATAGATAAGGTAATAAATAGTTTCCATTGCTTACGAGTGTTTCTCGCGGAGAATGTTTTTAACAGAATAGTTAGAGTCGTAAGTATTACTATGCACATGCCAAGTATGGATAAAGTTATCTTAAAGGCATTATCGTTATGTACGGCGTAACAGCCAATTATTGATGCAAGGCCGATGAGAAAGGATAGTGTATATAGGATTATTATTTTAGGGTGTCGATTCCAGAACCAGCCCCCGAGCGTGATGATTCCTATTATGATTACTATGCCACAGGTTATATATCCACAAAATGGGATGACATAGAAAAAAGCCTCTTCTGGCATCGTAACAGTGACACCGCTCGTCCAATTTGCGATGGTAATTATGCCAATGATTCCCTGAATGATTATTAGCTGGCCTACGATTTTCCAGAGGAATTCCCATAATTTCATTTATCGATACTCCTGAGAGATTCTAGCTAGCTATTTACGCTATGAGTCATCCGAGCTATTCAAAGTCAGCATGAAAACCTGTTCTTCTTCTGAAGCCGAGGATATATCAGACTGCCATGTCATAGATAAGATAAAGGCCATGCTTCTGCTATCGGGGCTCCATGCAATACCGCTCCAACTCTCAGCAGATACGCCTGTATCTTTGAGATCCAAGACACATTCTTGAACCTGACTTGTCATATTCATTACCCAGAGTGAAGGACAAGAATACTGCTCTGAATTCATTGACCAGTAAGCGATCTTACTTCCGTCTGGGCTCCATTCAAATCTGCAGATAGAGCCCCCTTGCGTGGTCAATATCTCTTCCCCCGTTCCATCGGGGTTTATCTGCCACAGTTTGCTGTCTCTTAGAAATGCGATCTTATTCCCATCGGGGCTCCAGCGCAGGTTATCACCGGGGTCTTCACTGATCAGCGTCTGGTCGGTGCCGTCTGTATTAATCACCCACATCTTTTGAAGCGGTTTGTTCGGATACCCGGGTTCGGATTGCCCCATGATTCCGGCTGAATAGACTATTCTATTTCCATCAGGGCTGATATCCAGGGTCGCATATAGACCATCCTCCAATTCCCCTGCAAGTGGAGTCTGGACCCCTGTATCCACATCGATTACATACAGCTCATCGGGATATATTCCTGCAAAAAAAGCCGCTTTGTTCTTGCTGAACCTTGCGTCATATCCGCTCAGTTCCAGAGAAAAACCATAGGATGTGATACTCTGCGGGTCACTGCCGTTTATTGGTTGAGACCAAAGATCACCTTGAGTATAGAGGAATATATGCGAACCGTCATCGCTATACTTGTGCAAGCCCAGTCCGCTATTTCCCCAACCGTTCCAGTGTGTCAACTGGCTTTCGGTTTGAGTCCCGATGTCTACAAGAAATATCTCCGGGTCATACCATTTCACATAGGCTACATATTGGCCGTCCGGGCTCCAGGCAACATTCTGCTTTTTGACATGGCTTGATGTAAGTTGAGTCAGTTCTATCCCAGCAGGAGTAGCAATATTGAGAGATTCTGGAAAAGGAGGGGGTGAATTGGGCCATAACCAGATGATTAAAACAATTGCAGCAATGATCAATAAGAAGGATGACGCGAATATTCTGATAAGCTTTGCCTTACGATAATTTGAATCCACTTTACTTAAGCTACTTTAGCTAATTCTTTATAAACCTGATTATATACTCATTTGTGTTTTAAAGAGGATTAATATGAGTGGTAGTCTAACTAGATTCTTAGGATAAGTCAAATCCGTTTGCTTCAGTAAATCTTCTTCTCAAACCTGAAGTCGTCCATGATGAACCCCCCGCCAATGTCCATCAGAATCTCCCCGGCCTTTGTGAACCCCAGCCGCTCGTACCACGCTATCGCCTCAGCGTTGTACTTGTTCACCGTGAGCCACAGCTTGCTAATGGCGGCCTTGCGGCAGAGTTCCTCGGCAAAGGCCATCGATTCTTTGCCCAGCCCGCGGCTGCGGGTGCTCTTGCGGAGGTAGAGCTTGCTGAGCTGGGAGCTGGACCTGGCGGGGTCGGGCACCACGGCCAGATAACCCGCGGTCTCGCCGTCGCTCAGTATCAGGAAGTACTCGTAGCCGCTGGCTATCTGGGCGGCGATGGCGTGTTCGCTCTGGTAATTGTGAACCATGAAGTCCACCTGCGCCTGTCCGATGATCTTAGTGTAGTGCTCGTTCCATATCTCGTGCGCCAGGCGCGCGGTCTCGGCGATGTCCTTCTTGGTTTTGACGCGGGTGAATTCTGTCATGTTAGTTCAGCTTAAAGCTGGTCAACCCCCTGTATCCCCCAGTCTTGGGGGAAGAAAAAGTAGGGGACACCCCTAAAACCCCGGTCCTTCCGCGGAAGGATACCTCTTTCTATCGACGTACGTGAGGGGGCGATGATTATCGGTTCCCGAATACCTGACCCAGGTAGTTCAGCGTGTTGATGTTTATCGGCATGAAGTAGGCGTTCGAGTTGTACTTGTCTATCACTTTTATAGCCTTGCGGGCGAAGTCCGCGTTCCATTCCATGGTCGGCTGGAAATCGGGCGGGAAGAAGGCGTTGTTCTTGCTCTCCCAGTAGTTCCTCATCGCATCCTTGAGCACGGGGCTGATGCCCCAGAAAACGTTGTAATCCTTGAGCAGATCGAGGTATATCTCAAGGAGCCTGACATCGAAGAAGGGCTGGGTGAAGAAGCCGTCGGCGCCGGCGATCTTCTTGTCATTGATATAGTCCAGCTCCTGGCGGAAGCTCTGACGGTACATATCCAGCCCGGCGTAAATCTTTACCTCCGGCGCCTCCTTCTTGAAGATGCGGATGAGCTCAAGGCAGGAGTTGCGGTAGACCATCCGCGTCATGCCCTGCGGCTTGTCTCCGGTGACGATGAGCACGGAGTTTATCTTCTGTTGCTTGAAATAGGGAATCAGCTTGAAGGGCTCGCGCAGGTTGAAGTCGATGGCGCGCAGATGCGGCACGACGTTCTTGAAATATTTGACGCCGATCTTGGCCGCCTCCCAGCTGCGTATCTCGAAGTCCAGCAGGTCCGGTATGTTGAGCACGTCGATAGCGGGGTAAGCCTTCTTGATATCCGCGATGTCCTTCTCGAACTTCTCGAAGGTGCGCGGCGCAATCTCGATGGATATGTTTTTCATGGTTTACCTTACAGCAACAGCTTTATGAATCTTATTGGGAGGGATGGAGTTTGTCAACTTACCGAGAGGCGTCTCGAGGCTGAACCCCCTGTATACCCCAGTCTTGGGGGAAATTTTTATGGATCTCCTTCCCTCTGACTCCCTTCCCTCAAGGAAGGGAGGACTTACGTTTGGTAGCTAACCTCTGTGAGGGCTGTGGAACGGTTTAGAAGCCATCGTAGTCGTACCAGTTCCTAGTCCTTTCAAAGTTGAGGGCTGCGGTTGGTGTATGAACCTCAACGCACGTGAATTGTCTTAGCAAATTTACGTATACAGCGCTTAGCGACCCTTGATGTATGTGCACATACGAATTACTCTGCGCGCCGCAGCTGTAGATGGCGGGGTTTGCTATCCCTCTCCCTACGCAGGGAGAGGGTTGGGGTGAGGGTCTCCTTTGAATATTAACTTGCTATCGAATCGTATTTAAACTAAAATCCATCTAGAGCTTTCAACCGTTGAAATCGAATTAACTGGAGTAAAACGAGTGCAGATAAAACTGGGGTTCTACGGCGCGACACGCAACGTCACCGGGTCAAAATACTATCTTGAGGCTGACGGACACAAATTCCTAGTCGACTGCGGCCTGTACCAGGAACGATTTTTAAAAGACAGGAACTGGGAGCCTTTCCCCGTAGACCCCCATGCGCTGGATGCGGTGCTGCTGACCCACGCCCATATAGACCACTGCGGACTTCTGCCTAAGCTGGTGCGCGAGGGCTTCAACGGGCGCATATACTGTACCGACGCCACCGCGGACATCGCCAAGATAATGCTCACCGACTCCGCCGGATTGCAGGAAGAAGACGCGCTTAACAAGAAGAGAAGGCACGAGAAGGAGGGGCGCAAGGGGCCCTATCCCGAAGTGCCGCTCTATACAGTGAAGGACGCTGAGGCCTGCTATCCACTGTTCCACCCTGTGCCCTACGGCAGGACGATACAGCTGGCCGATGGCCTGGAGGCCGTCTTCCACGATGCGGGCCATGTGCTGGGCTCGTCCAATCTGATGCTCAAGGTAGACCGCAACGGCGAGACCAGGAAGATTCTATTCTCCGGCGACGTGGGACGCCGCAACAGGCCCATATTGAAGGACCCTACGCTGTTCGACGAGGCGGACTACATCATCGTCGAAGCGACGTACGGCGACAGGCTGCACGAGGACGGGGACAAGATCGCCGGCGAGCTCGCGGAGGTGATAAATTCGACGGTCGAGGCCGGCGGCAACATCGTGGTGCCGAGCTTCGCCCTGGAGCGGTCGCAGGAGGTGCTCTACTACATGAACCAGCTCCTGGCGGCCAGGCGCATACCGAATATCATGGTCTTCTTCGACAGCCCGATGGCCGTGAGCATCACCGAGATATTCGAGGAGCACCTGGACCTTTTCGATAAAGAGGCCAGGGATATCATCAGGAGCGGGAAGTCTCCATTCAGTTTCCCGGGCCTGACCAGGGTCAGCACCACGGACGAGTCGAAGTCGATAAACCAGATATCGGGCAGCATCATGATAATAGCCGGCTCGGGTATGTGCAACGGAGGCAGGGTCAAGCACCACCTGGTGAGCAACATCTCGCGGCGCGAGAGCACGATACTCTTCGTCGGCTACCAGGCGCTGGGCACGCTGGGGCGGCAGATAGTCGACGGCGCGACGATAGTTCGGATACTGGGCAGGAAGTATAAAGTGAAGGCTAATATAATTCAGATGCACGGCTTCTCGGCGCATGCCGACAGGGATGAGCTGCTGCACTGGCTGTCGTCCATTAAGAATCAGCCGCGGGGGGTATTTGTAACGCACGGGGAGGAGGAGGTTGCCGTAGGTTTTGCAGGTTTGATCAAGGACAAGTTGGGATGGAACGTGTCGGTGCCGCAGTATCGGGATGAAGTCATCCTCGATTAGGCCCGAGCAGTCCGGCCGCAGTGCTATTGCTTCGATGTATGAACCACGACCTGGCGGCCGAGGATTTCCTGTTTCAGGTACCAGTTCTGAACCAGCTCAGCCACCTCTTCTGGCTTATCGCAGACACGCAGGATGTCGAAGTCTCCCTCGGTAATGCACCCTCGCGCCATCACGGTGTTTTCCAGCCAGTCTATAAAACCATACCAGTACCTTGAGCTGAACAGGATTACAGGGAACGGCTTCATCTTGTGAGTCTGAATAAGTGTCAGTACCTCTGAAAGCTCGTCCAGCGTTCCCAGTCCGCCGGGCATGATGATATATGCTGTAGCGTATTTCACCAGCATCACCTTGCGTACAAAGAAGTGGTTGAAGATTATGGTTTTTGTGGTAAATGGGTTGAGCTGTTGTTCCTGCTGAAGCTCTATGTTCAGTCCTACAGACTTCACCCCGGCCCTCATTGCTCCTTTATTGGCCGCTTCCATCACACCCGGGCCGCCGCCGGTGATGATAGAAAACCCTATTTTACCGAGCCTGTAGGCGATTTCCTCGGCGTTTTTATATATTTCATCGTCCGGCTTAACGCGCGCCGAGCCGTAGATGCTCACGGCGGGCTCAATACCGGAAAGCTTATCGAAGCCCTCTACAAATTCCCCTATAATGCGAAACATGCGCCAGGAGTCCTCTTTGGCCATTTCATTGATTTCATATCCGTTTGGCATGTTGTTCCTCCTAGAAGGTTTGTAAGATTGTACCACATCTGGCAAGGGGGTCAACTGTTTTATGCGGTCGATAGAGGAACCTTCCGCGTGGTCGAAGATTCGTTACAAATACGATTGTAGCTATTCAAACCGTTCCGGGAAGACGTGTTTTGAGACGATATCTCGAACGGCTTTAAGCGCGGGGGAATCCGTCGTCAGTTCCAGTATCGATTGGCCCATCAGATCGTGGTAGGCCACCTTCTCGTCCTGCGGGATGAAGCCGAATATCTCGACGCCGATATCGCTGGCGGCCTTCTTCAGCACGTCCTCGTTGCCGTAGACCCTGTTGAAGACTATTCCCAGTTTCTCGGTCTTGATAATCTTCTCCACGTGTACCATGTGCTCGATCTGTTCCGCGGTCTTAAGTCCGCGGGAGGTGGCATCGCTCACGATGATAAGGGTGTCGACCTGTCCTACTACCTGCCGGTTGATCTGCTCCAGCCCGGCCTCGCCATCGATCAGTATAGTATCGAAGCTCTTTGAAAGCGTGCCTATCGTATCCTTGAGGATGCTGTTCACGGGGCAGTAGCAGCCGAGGGTCTCCGTGCGCCCCATTGCCAGCAGGGCGAAGCCGTCCACCTCATTAAGCGCCTGAAAGGCCATATAGTCGAGATTTTGGGTTATGCGGCGTTTCTCCTCAGCTTTGGTGCCCCTGGCAGTTTTGATTATCTCCTCGCGTATCTGTCCCATCGTCCGTTTAACATTTATTCCCAGCGCCAGCGGCAGGCCCATAGCCGGATCGGCATCAATCAGCAGCAGCTTGCCTGCCTTCTTGCTCTCCAGCAGGACCTTGGTCATCATGGAGGTGAAGGCTGTCTTGCCTGTTCCGCCCTTGCCGCAGACAGCAATCATTCTCTTCTGTGTGGTTATTGCATCGGTCATATCGCTATAAATCCAAGATCACTATTCTTTATCGGCTTTGTCGCCCTTGGTTGTCTTACGCACGTTGACCATCTCTTTTATTTGATCGCAGACAGTGCTGTCGGGACAACTCTTGCAGTCGTAGGTTGAGAAGCATTCGATATCGTAACCCTTGGCTTTCCATATATCCTTGGTTACATTCTTCGATATCTCGCGTATCTGCTCGCTCATCTCCTCCAGCGGCTGAAGGTCCTCTTTGCTGGTCGTGATGAAAACAATCTCAACAGCCTCGACTTCAGGGATAGATGATTTGAATATAGCCATGATGGCTCTGCCCAGTATCTCGAATGAGAAACCCTTTGCGGCGGCATCCTTGCTTATCCTGCTCCACGTATGGCGCGACATGCTTCTGAGCATGTAGCCCTCTATTTGATCCGATACATACTGCGTGCGATCGATAAGCTCATGCTTGTCACTGCTAAGCTTCTTACCTGCTACTATCAGTATTTGTCCAAAGGGAAGGCTTGCACCTTCGGACTCCGGTATATCCGGTCCAAAGATAGTTATACGGCCGCTTTTCACCAAGGATGTATCGTTTGACCAGAGCAGGAAGGAGGCGGAGCCGACCTCCGGGTTGCCCAGCTCGAGGAAGGTGTCGCTGCGCAGAACCAAATCTGCGCCTGCTTTGGGCCCCACGCGTACCGGAAGTCCGCGGAGCAGGTCATCGGCCGAGGTCGGGCAGTTGATTTCTCGGCTCTTTCTGCCTTTGGCCTGTAGATCGGCTATATATTGGTAGATTTTACTGATATAGGGATCAAACAGGGACATGAGCGACTCCACCTATGTCACAGTATAGCACTAGTTGAAGAAAAAATCTGGTCTGCCCGACTTGGCTCCTTTAGGACAGACCAGATTTGCTTTGTATATGAAGCCGGGCTTAGGCTGTCTTGCCTACACCTTCGCCCTGCTGAACCTTCTCCTCGGCTATTAGGGCCGCTCCCAGTGCTCCTACTATCTGAGGATCCTCGGGCAGCTTGGCTACCTTTACGCCCAGCTTCTGCTCCAGCGCCTTTGCCAGGCCTTCGTTCTTGGCGCAGCCGCCGGTGAGTGCTACGTCGGCAACCAGGCCTACCTTTCTCACCATTGAGTTCAGCCTTGAGGCCACCGAATTGTGTATGCCTGCGGAGATGTCGGCAAGGTCGCGGCCTTCGTTGACCAGAGTCACCACCTCCGATTCAGCAAATACACTGCACTGGCTGGTGATGACGGCGGGATTTTTCCCTTCAAGTGCCAGCTTCGACAATCCCTCGAGGTCGACCTGCAGAACGCGCGCCATTGCTTCAAAAAAGCGCCCGGTGCCGGCAGCGCACCTGTCATTCATCACGAACTCCAGGACCTTACCTTTTCCATCTATAGACATTACTTTGCAGTCCTGCCCTCCGATGTCAACTACGGTCCTGATGCTTGGGCACAGCCAGACTGCACCGCGGGCGTGGCAGGTAATTTCCGAGATATTTTCCTTGGCGAACGGAACTTTCAGACGGCCATATCCAGTACCAACAATGTAGTCCAGTTCCTCCATGGAAACGAGGCCCAGATAGCCCATGGCTTCTTCCATAGCTGCTTTAGATGTCATCTCGGGCTTGGTAGTTGATGCAACAATACTGTAAGAAGCGATCTGTCCATCCGTAAGTATGACAGCCTTTCCCGTGGTGGAGCCTATATCACAACCTGCTACAATCATGGGTTTCCTCTCGAGTTTTTTCGACTGTTTTATTATAACCTATTTCTTTACCCAGCCCGTACTGGCTAAAGAAGCGGCTCAGCTGGGCTTTTACCTCGTCTGGGGATGTATATCTCTTATCGAACAGGTCCAGGCCGATGTACAGGAAGGGAACGCCTATCTCGCGGCACTTTTCCCGCATCATGCCTACGTTGGCCGACCCATCTTTATGTCCCATATGTCCAGGCCATATGACGCAGTCTATGCTATAGTCCTTGACTATTTTCTCGATGTCTTTAAGGAAGTAGTCCGCTATGCCGCGCGCCTGGCGCACCATGGGGAAGTCGTTAAGAGACCTCTTGGCCATATCGTGGAACATAGTATCCTCATTTTTAGTGTCAATCGGGGTATAGGGGGTATAACCAAACATGTTCATCACAATATTTATTCCCCATTCAGCCTCCATCCAAGGCTGTATATCCATTTGCCATAACAGCGGCAGGATGTCGAACCACAGCACCCGTATCCTTTCCCCACCCTTTATTGGCTGGACTTTTTCCTTTACTCGTTTCTCGGCGTTTGACAGCAGCTTCTTAAACCATTCCTCGCCCTCTGGTTTGCCAACATAATAGTAGGTTGCCATGGCGAAAGCCTGCGGTGGTCCTATGGTCCAGTCATGGGGGCAGGGTATTGCCCGCCTCAGTTCGTTGTATTCCTGCCACATCGCATAATTCTTATTAGACTGCTTACAGACCTCCCGCAATCGGTCGATATCGAGCTTTTTACCGGTGATTTCACTCACAAATTTTACCAGGCGTTTCATCTCATTTGCATAGTAGTTAATTGCCCGCTCATTGTCCCAGTACGGCGGGTCGGCGCCGAACATGGGAACATCAGCCCACTTGCCGTGCTTGATCGCCTGATGAGCGATAACCGTGCCGTCGCACGGATGCAACAGGGCCACAAGGGCGCTGGGCTTGGGGCTGAGATCGGCTTCGACATAGTACAGAAGTAGCCGGAGCACGGTACAGAAATCGTTCCCCAGGAGCCTTTCTCCTCCGTCTATGTCATCAAGGACATGCGGTGATTCGATACCCAGGAATGCCGTCTGGGCGAACATCCACCAGGTGATGTCCATGGCGGTTAGGAACTCTGCCGAGTAGGGGTACCAGCTGGCGATGAACGGTATGCCAGTCTCAGCGCACTTTATTATCTCATTGCTCCTGTCCATAACCGCTTGTATCACAGCACGGTTGATTGCTGCCTCCTCTGATGGATCCACAGCGAGTAGGTCATACAGCATTTTCATGTATGCAATATCATCTTTATATAGCTTTATTGCCTTTTCCGGTTGCTTGAAGGTTCTGCTCATCTTCTGCCTCCTATGCTTTCAATGAATGCCTGCGCCCTCGTCCTAAGCTGTCCGGCGCCTATCACCGCGTATTCTCTGTCCAACCTGATTAGGGGAATTTGGGCTGCCTTTAGATCCTTGTCAAGCATGAATAGTTCGCCGGTCCACAGGTCGCACATCACCATCCGCAAGCCGATAACGCCGTCAACCTTGAATTCCTTCACCATATCCTGGATGTACTTGGATCTGGAAACCTGCCTATCGAACATGCGAGGGCAGGCAGGTTTCTCCTGGATGTAGTGCCTAGCCAGAGCCTGTAACGGATCCTTCTCCTTCTCGCTCACAGTTGTCCAGAATTCGCGGGTGCCGAAGCACAGTGAATCGGTTACCACCAGCCCGCCCATATCCTCGATAACCTTCATGTAGTTAGGATCGTCGAGAATGCTGCCCACCAGCATCAGTCTCGCCTTGTAATCTTTGATTCCTTCGGCATCCTTACACTCCTTTAGCAGCTCCTTAAGCTTCTGGTTATACACCGCTAGAGGCATACACGTGCTTGCTACCACCACCGATAGAGTCTCGGCGCCAGTGAGTGGAGGATTGTTCTTTTTCCTCAATTCATATAGCTGTTTAAGCAGCTTACGTGTCTCGTTGTGGAGTTTAATTGCCTCCTGCAGCTTCTTATCGGTGATCTTCACCCCCATCTGTTTCTCTAGTGCTTCCTTGAGATTCACCAGCTCGTCATAGAACCATTGCACCTGTATAGCGGTTGTCATCTTGGGAAGGCCCATCATATGCACCAGAGGGGTCTTGACCTTGCGTTTCCAGTTGTCATATATCCTGCGCACATGATCGCAGTTATTGAGGACAACAAGGCCGTCAAGGAAATCGAATTTTCCAGCCAGACCCATGTTGAAGGCGTGGCGGCAGAAGCTGCAGTTTATGCTACTGAGGTATGCATCTGAGAGGTCTGTCCCCGTGCTACCTGTGGCTCTCATGCGGAAAGGGATCATGCCGGCCGCCGTGATTACTTCTGCCGGGCCGTAGGAGCAAAAGTAGCCTATTACCTTTGTCCCTTTCTCTTTCTCCTTCTTGAGCACTGGATTCATAAGGGTCTGAGTCGCTTCTTGAAACTCCTGTAACACCTGGGATTTGATCTTTGTCTCCAATTGGTGGCTCCTTTCCAGTTGGTACTTAAAACAACTTTACTTTATTCCTATCAACTATTTAAAAAAGCTGAAAATATTAGGGGCTTGGTTAATATAGATTATGCTACGATAACTCTATCAGCGCATAGCACCTATTTTTGAATGGTATCGGCCTTTCAAACACACTGCTGGGTAATATGGATAGTCATGTTTATGTATTGTTATGTTTATTTTACATTTTGAGCATAAGTTGAAAACCTACAGAGGGCAATAGACGAGAGAATGGACAAGTACTAGACTAAAGGCCAGTTTTGTAAATTGCAGGGATTATTATTTCTTGACAAGATTTTGCCGCATCGCCAAGGATACAGCCTCTGTACGGCTTGCAGCGCCCAGTTTTCGAAGGATATTACTGACATGAAACCTGACCGTTGCCGGGCTTAGCACCAATTTCTCGGCTATCTTGGGATTGCTCAGTCCTTCTGCCATAAAAGTGAGCACCTGTCCTTCGCTCGCTGTGAGCTTATAATCTTTTTGCTTAAGGGCAAACCTATCGCTACCAAAAGCTTCCTCGAGCTCCTGTTCGCGTTCAGTGATATCGCGCAGGTTTACTACAATCCCCTTTACTTGAGGAATATGCACCATGCTGTGTGCTATAGCTTCGACTAGGCGGCTCTTACCCTCTTTTGCGATGGTACGACCGATCAGGCATATGGTTTCACCGGGACGTTGTGCCAAGTATTGAAGCATATTCGCTACTCTTGAAAGGTCGTCGGGATGGACGATGCTTAATGGGTCCTTTCCAACTATAGTGCCCTCTTCGAAGCCGAATAGACGTGCTGCTGAGGGACTTTCATACAGCAGTTCCAGATCTTTGTTCAATACTAGTATGGCATCCGGCGAGTTGTCGATGAGAGCGTGGAAAAACTCCATATGATCATTTTCCTCCTGCTCTTTGCGGGCGTGCACGAGCTCTGATTCCAGTTCCACCATTCGTTGGTACAACCTCATTAGTCCTGATACAGGCTGTTCTTCTCCATCACGCAGGGCGCATATAAGCTTGATTACGCTTGGGTTGATATGTTCAAGGAATTGAGACGGCACCTTTTTCGCAAGACCGAAAAGCTCATCCGCATCTGTATCCAGGGCCTTGGCTAGATTGGCGATTGTTTTGCCACGCGGCGGCTGCATGGCTCCATTTTCAATCTTGCTAAGGTATGTAAAACTCAAGCCGACCCTTTCTGCCAACTCGCGTTGGGTGAGCCCTTTAGTTTTTCTTAGTTCCCTTAATCTCTGCCCAAATGTCATGGTACATGTCTCCGGATAATGCTAGAAAAAGCATCTTCAGAATAAGAAATGTTGAGTTGATTGTCAAGTTCAATTTTATGATTCTTTGGCGCAGTAAATGTTTTGCGGAGAATGCCTGACGGGTAAGAAGCTAGGTGTGACTTAGCGATAGTCTAGAGCTACGTTGGAACTAGGTATCAGTTCATCTGAGCAGTTAGAAAGCTTTCTTGCAATTCGGGCATATAAAGTGTGCAGAGAACCAGTGCCCGTCTGTTCTCTTATTATCAGGGATGAGTTCCTGAACAACGCTCTCAGAGCATACTGGACATGAGAATAGTACAGAAAGGCTAATATCTTGCTCCAGGCGGGCAGCATCGAGCTTTCTTTCTTTGACTGATATTTTGTACGTTTTGATATTCTTGGTCGGCTCGCTGGTTTGTTGATCTTTGGCTAGGGTTTCGTTTATTTTCACTAATATCTCACGTGGTGAATAGAAACCTTTCACCAAATAATCAGTAGCGCCAAGCTTTAAGCCTTTCTTAACGTTCTCCTGTTCTCCAACAACGGTTAGTATTATCACGGGGATATCTTTGGTGGCTGCATCGGCTCGGATATTCTTGAGTACCTCAAAGCCATGAAGTCTTGGCAAAGCCAGATCGAGCAGGACTACATCAGGTATCTCAGTCCTGGTCGTCAGCCAGCCGCTTTCTCCATCCTCAGCTGTCAGCACATTATAGCCATCACTTTCAAGGAGGTCTTTGAATATATTCCTAAAGGCGGCTTCATCCTCGACGATTAGTACTCTTCCTTTCATCCCCTTGGTAGCAGCCATTAGTTTCCTCCTAGAGTTGATTTCACTATTCACGATATAAGGGAACGGTAATTGTGAAAGTGCTCCCCTTGCCTATGATTGATGTAGCAGTGATATCACCATTTTGCGCTTTCATGAACCCTTTTGCAATATACAATCCGAGGCCTGCACCGCCTCCTGCCACTGGTCCACCACTGAGGATTTTCTCCCGTTTAAATAATTCTTGCAGTGTCTCGCTTGACATACCCCGTCCAGTATCATTTACTTCAATGATGCCATATTCATTGTTTTGCCCTATATTAATGGCAATATGTCCTTGATCCGTAAATTTAATACAGTTATTAACAATGTTGCTTAATGCTTCAATAAGCTTGTCTCTATCTGCAAGGACGATTATCTCCATTCCATTAATGCCTGTAGCTTTTAATGCTAGGCCTTTCTCCTCGACTTTGCCATAATAGTCCTTGATTACCGTGTTCACTACGTCACGCAATTTCGTAGGTCCTAAATCTATCGATAGCATTCCGCGTTCAATCATTGAGGTATTGAGAAGATCAGAAATCAGCCTGTAGTTCCTCAGGCACAGCGCCCGCATGTCAGAGAGATATCGCTTTTGCTTTTCGTTCAGTTCACCTGTCAAACCATCAAGCATGTTCTCTATGTATCCTCTGATTCCGGCAACAGGCGTCTTAAGCTGATGTGATACAAGAGCTACGAAATCACTCTTGTATTGTTCCATTTGTTTTCGGGCAGTTATATCTCGTATAACGCATATGAATCCGGTTGGATTTCCGTCATTGCTACGTGATACGGCGGCGCTGATCTCCCCCTGGAACTCTTTTCCGTCTTTATCTATTAGAGTGAACTCTTTTGTATAGCCTTTTTCCTCTTTCAGAGCTTCAAGTAACGATAGTTTAGCCAGTTCGCGGTCTTTCTCTGCAATGAATGCCAATCCATCTAGACCAATTACTTCTTCTTTGCTATTGAACCCGAACATACGTACAGCGGCCGTGTTCTCCTCTACCGCCTTTCCGCTGAGATCGGTAACAACGATACCGTCACCAATAGACTCGAACATGAAACGCAACTTTTCCTCCGATGCACGAATCATGTTCTCCATGTGTTTACGCTCTGTGATATCGTGTATCATTGTGACAAAACCTATTATGTTCCCATATGCGTCGTGCAGAGTGCTCACTCCGATCTCTGCTTCGAATTCCTCCCCAAGTTTGCTGCGTAGTTTAAAGTCACCCCAGTCGATGGGTCGCCCTTTCCCTGCAACCGCCTTGTTCAATGGATTCAAGGCTTTTTCCATATCTTCGGCAGTGATGAAATCAAGCGCATTGCGTCCTATCATATCTTCCTTGGTAGCGTATCCAGACAGGCGTCTTGCCGCTTCATTGACTTGCAGCATGTTTATCTTTGAGTCAGTGACAACGATACCGTCTTTAATAGAGTCGAAAACAATCTTTAATTTTTCTTCCGATTCCCGCAACGCCTGCTCAGCACGTTTAAGCTCGCTGACGTCCAAGGCAATTGCCAGAGCAGCACGCTTCGCTTTGTATTTAATAGAAACCACTTTCTCTAGTACCCAGACAACGCTACCATCCCTTTTGACGAGCCTGAACTCGTGGAGTGATTTAAGATTGCCCTTAAGGCTGGCAACTGCTTCTTGATAGACACGATCTTTATCGTCGGGATGTATGAAGTCAAAAGTCGGTTTGCCTATTAGCTCTTCGTTGGTATAATCCAACATCTCTTCAAAAATGGGGTTTGCATATTGGAACTTGCCATCTTGAACAATGCTTACGCCCGTGACTGCGTTTTCCAGCGTTATTCTTGACATCTCACTGGATTCACGCAGCTTCTGTATGTTAAGCAGAGCCTCATCGTAGAGTCGTAGGCTATCTATCGCTATTGCGGACTGAATGGCCAGAATCCATAGGTGCTGTTCATCGGTTTCAGGGATGTCATCGCGACTGGTGAAAGCCAGAATATCACCCAGAAGGCGTTCTCTCATCGTTAGCGGCACGGAGATCATGTTCCGAGCGCCGAGCATCTCCTGTACAGCAACATATTCAGAAGGCGAAGAGATTTCGTCTGTAACATCTTTCTCTTCCTCTGCCCGCTGCTTTACTTCAGCGGTTTGCAGCATCTCTTTCATAGATGTTTCTCTATCTTTTGTCAGTTCCAGCCCTGGTCTGCTGAAGAACGCGGTCTCCGTTGGCACGTTTGTATCTTCGTCGAACGCTATTACAAAAGCATGGTCGTAATCAAGGATATTGACAGCTGTTTCAGCAGTCTGAGCGAGGATGTCTTTCAAAGCCATTTTGCTATGAATAACTGCAAATGCTCTTTGCAATGCAAGGAGTTGGTTGAGCCTTTTTTCTATATCGGACAAGTTGCCCTTTGAGGCTTCCTCATCGCCGTGGTGTTTAGAGAGCTTAGCCGTACGATCAAGGGCAGTATTTACTGTATCCTCCAGCTTCTTAGCATGTTTCTTCTTTGTTTTTTCTCTAGCCATTCACTAAACCTCGAGCGGTCTGGGGTTGTTCGAACAATATACGTATATTTTCTACACTTTTTACTACTAAGTTAAAGATATGTCAAGCTACCTGAGCCCATTTATCACAATAGAGTCAATAAAATTGGCGAGTCAATGTTTAGTAATTTTTAGTGATTATATATTTTTTGTAGTTGGTTTGTAAACAATGGTTTTAGAACTGCCTTTGACAGTTAGGGCAAATGAAGCGCGCTGAGAAAGAATGCATACCTTCTTTTACTACCTCAGTGGTTAGCTCCAGATAGATCTCCAATCTGCATTGAGGACAGGTATAATATATGCCGAAGCCAACCTCTTGCTCTAACAACATAGCGTCAAGGAGACGTTCTTTCACTTCAATCTTGAAGATGCTTTTTTTCTGTTGCGTCCCTGACAGCACAGTGTTGATTTTCCTCAGGGTTTCAACGGGTGTGCACATTCCTTTGATGAGGTATGCCGTCGCGCCAAGTTCGGTTCCCCTTTTTATATCTTTATCCGATCCCTGGACGGTCAATATAATAACAGGCATTCCGTTTGTGGGCTTGTTAGCCCTGATGTTTTCTAGCACTTCGAATCCGTGTAATTTAGGCAAATTTAGATCAAGTAGCACGAGGTCTGGTTTATGTGATAAAGCGATGTTCAATCCGGACTCACCATCCGAAGCAGTAAGCACCTGAAAGCCACCGCTCTCAAGCATATCTTGGTATATAGCTCTGAATGAAGCCTCATCTTCAACGAGTAATATCGTTTTCTTCCCCGGAGCGTCCATTTCTTGAGCCTCCTCCTGCTATATGAAGGTTGGCTTGACACATTTTTATTATCGAGACGCGATGAGCCTATAATGGGGACTGGCGCAACTATATACGTAAACAGTAGTAAAAATCAAGTGGTTTGGAATAATAGACTGTCGATTCATCAGTTAGCCCCTGAGATGTATTAATTGGGGACAGATAGTAATCTGTAATTCCTTTGTTCGCGTGGGCTAGAACATGAACGCGTTGCGTTTGTTCCTTTTCAGGAGGAAGCCTGCGATTAGACCTGTTAACAAACCTCCCAGATGGGCTTGCCAGGCTACCCCCGGTAAGAAGGACATCAGCAGAAACCCGCCTATGACAGCTATGAAAAGAGGCATGGGAACGGGGATGGGGAACACTATAACTTTAGTCTTAGGTGCCATTACAGCTAACGCTCCGGCGACAGTGAATATTGCACCGGAGGCACCGTAGGCTAGGGTGTTGGGATTCCCCATCAGGTGCTCTATCAGGATGAAGAAGAAATTGCCGATAATCCCTCCCACAAAATATACGATTAGAAACCGAGCATCGCCGATCATATTGCACAAATAGCTTCCGAGGAAGTATAACGTGAACATATTCGCCAGGATGTGCCAGGGGAAATCGTGTACGAAGAGGCTGGTCAGAAGGGTCCAGGGTGCATGATACCATTCTGTAGATTGAAGACCTAGAGTAACGTATAAATTATCCTTGATAAGGAGGGCTATCAGGACAATGATGTTGATTATAATCAGTGCCAGTACTGATTTAGCTTCAGGCCATTGATATCTTCTATTGTATGTCATTCGAATGCTCGGTGATATAAATAACTCCTATGATGATAACCATATTCCTATAATGATTTCAAGTGGCAATTAGTAAGTCAACGCTCTACTCTCGTCGATATAGATTACCCTGCCAACTATTTCTTGCTGGGTGCATTGTTGGCCTTTGCAATTCCCTGATATACTGATGGCATGACAGGTGCGCTTCCAGAGGCAACTCTAGCGGTGATATTTTCCACTTCGTTTGTTGTGGCGTTATCCGGTGCGCTGATGCCTGGCCCGGTGCTGGCGCTGACCATCAGCGGCGTGGCCCAGCGCGGCTTTAGAGCTGCGCCGCTCATCATCGCTGGCCATGCCTTGCTGGAGATAGCACTGGTCATAGCACTGGTATTTGGCCTGAGCCGGTTCATAGACAGTGACTTTATCGCCAGTATCATCGGGATCGTTGGCGGGTTGGTGCTCATTGGCATCGGTGCAGTGACTGCTATTAAGGGAAGAAAGAGCACAAACCCGCTGTCCAGCCCGGCCAGATACGCAATGCGCGATCACATGCTTGTTGTATCGGGTATAGTGACCAGCATATCCAATCCCTACTGGTTCCTGTGGTGGGCCACCATCGGAATAACGTATCTGTTATGGTCGCTCAAGCTTGGCGCTGCCGGCGTAGCCACGTTCTTCACAGGCCACATGCTGGGGGATTTCGGCTGGTACGCTCTGGTAGGGCTTGTCATTACTACAGGCAGGAGGTTTATCAGCAATTCGGTATACCGCTGGATGCTCATCGTGTGCGGCGTGGCGCTTGTGGGGCTGGGCATCTATTTCATAGTCTCCGGGGCTATGTTTCTGACATCGCCAGCGGAGCCGGCAGTATAGTCGAGGAGAGAATTTATGGCTGAACTGAAAGATTACAGCGGCGAGTTCGACCCAGATTTCAACTTTGAGAAGATGTCGAAAGGCATGTTGCTCAAGATGCTCAAGGCCAGCTCCGATTACATCCGCATGATTGACGGATACTGGTACCTGGCTGTGATGAAGGAGTGCGGCAACGACCTGGCCTTCAAGCTGGACAGCGAGATATGGGAGAAGCTCGCGGCGTACACTATGCAGCTCACACGCCGGATACTGAACATTAAGGGCGATGGCGTTGATGCCGTGGCTAAATCACTGCAATCTAGTCCGTGGTCGTCTATGTACGATATCAAAGCGGAGCTTAAAGGTGACAGCGTCGCTATCATCAGTTTTATCAACTGCCCCACGCTCAAATCGCTGATGAAGGAGGGGCAGGGACGCGAGAAGCTCATCTGCCATAAGCTGGAGTACAGGCTCATGGAGGTCAAGGCCCATGTGTTCAACCCAAAGATAAAGGTGACGCCGCTGAAGCTGCCACCTCAGGAGCCGGGCAGCGACATCAGCTGTCAGTGGGAGCTGAAGCTGGAGCGTTATAAATGAGCAAACCTTTATACGATTACAGCGGCGATTTCGATCCTTCCTTTGATTACGGCAAGTTGTCAAAGGAAGGTCTCGTTGGCCTGCTCGCCGCATATTCCAACTACATCCGTAAGCTGGACGGCCACTGGTATCTGTCGGCCATGAGCAAATGCGGTGACGAAGTAGCCTACAATTGCGACATCGATGTCTGGCATAAACTCATGAAGTTGGAGCTTAAAATTGCCTTGGAGATGATGAACATTCGTGGGGATGGTGTAGCATCGGTCGCCAAATACTTTCAGGTAAGTCCCTGGTTCTGGACATTCGATTACAGGCTCGAACTTCAGAGTAATGACCGACTCATCGTAACGTTTATCAAATGCCCGACGCTGCTGGCGCTGGAGAAGGAGGGCGCCGGGCGCGAGGGGAAGATATGCCGTGTGATGGAGCCGGAGCTTTTTACGACTATCGCGCATCATTTCAATCGCAGGATGAAGGTCGCTGCGCTCCAGCTGCCGCCGCGTAAGAATCCAGAGGAAGTTTGCTGCAAATGGGAGTTTGGGGTCGAGGCTAGCAAATGACAAAATTTCTATACGATTACAGCGGGGACTTCGATCCTTACTTTGAGTACGCCAAATTGTCGCAGGAAGGACTCATCGGCCTCCTGCATACGTATTCGGATTACATACGGCGTCTGGACGGCCATTGGTACCTCTCCGTGATGAACCGCTGCGGCAACGATACGGCCTTCGTTTGTGATACCGAGGTTTGGGAGCGGCTGGTGCTGTACGAATTGAAGATAGCGAGCGAGCTACTTAATATCAGAGGGGATGATGCAGTAGCTGTAGCCAAGGCGTTCCAGGTCAGCCCGTGGTTCTGGATGTACAAATGCGACCTTGACCTGAAAAGCCGCAATCACCTGGTGATCACCTATCACGACTGTCCGACGCTGTTGGCCCTGGAGAGGGAGGGCGCTGGGCGCGAGCAGCAGATATGCGTTGATCTGGAGATGAAGATATTTAAGAAAATGGCCCACTTTTACAATCAGAAGATGAAAGTAACAGCGCTTAAGCTGCCGCCTCGCACAGGCCCGGAAGACATCTGTTGCAGGTGGGAATTTAAAATCGAGGGAAGAAAATGACCAAATTCTTGCATGATTACAGCGGGCCGTTCCAGCCCGATTTCAGCCATGAGAAGCTGAGCCGTGAAGCCCTGTTAAAGGTACTCAAAGAAAACTCAGACTACCTGCGCCGGCTAGATGCCACATGGTATGTGACCGTGATGAAGAAACGCGGCAACGAGCTGGCCTTTGAATGTGACACCGAGATATGGGAGAAGTTCATCAATTATGAGCTTGACACCGTATGCGAGGTTCTGAATATCCACGGCAACGATGTGGAAACACTGATAAAGGCTATGCAGGCCACGCCGTGGATGTGGGTTCATAACCGGACATTTGAAATGAAGGATAAAAATCGCGCTGTTATCACCTATCGCGACTGTCAGACCCTGTTGCACTTGGAGAAGGAGGGCACTCAGCGCTGGGATACCATATGCCATTCTCTAGAGCACAGGCTGTTCGAGCTGACGGCCGAGTATTTCAACCCAAGGATCAAGGTGACTGCGCTGAAGCTACCGCCGCGGAAGAGGGGCAGCGATATCTGCTGTCAGTGGGAATTCAAGCTTAAATAGTAAATGCAGCCTGGCAACATGAAGATTCTGGATGACCAAATAGTTGTTTTCAAATTGTACAAGCGTTAAATGCCACCATGCTTATCCGCATAGAGCAGGAAATTATCAATAAGCTTCTGTAGCTTGGTTTCGAAGATGCTGTCGTTCCATTTGTCGTAGTCGTAAGTCTTTGTTGTGACGTAGGCCTGCCCACTTTCCACAAGTGATGTCTTCAATTCTAATATGCTTGACTTCGAGATGCTTCCGATTTGCAGTTCATTATGGTCTCCATCTTTATAGCGCAGGGTGATAGAGATCCCTGCCGGGGAGCTATCTACATCGGCGTTAATTCCGCGCTCCTGAAGTTTTGATCGGTATGAGACAACTACTGGCATCAGTCTAGAAATAACCTGCTTTACGAGTTCACGGTTTTGCGATTCTGTCTCAATTGAAGTGTTGGCTCCAGTTTTCTTATGCAGTTTTGCGTCGACTTTGGTAAAGAATTCATCGCGGTTCACCTAAACCTCCTGTCAGATCATGTAATAGTCATCAGTTCGAATATATGGATTTGTCGGCATTTCACGACTGCCAGTATCACATACGTCTATGTTCTGAAAGTCCCGAGATTCTAGATCCTGCTCGTATACAGGACTGATATTCTTTTTGATAGTGTGCTGCGCACAGGTGTCTGCAGGGCGGCCTGTAGCAGCAGTTTCTTCTGCTGGCTGTTGAGCTCGTCGCCTTCAATCTTCACCGAGTACTTGATGAGGGCCTCGGATGTGTTGCTCTTGTCGACACTGACATAGGTTGTTACGTTTGTGAGAGGGAACCCTGTCTTGTCGGCATATACGCGTATGGCTACATTCATGTCCGAGGCGAGGGCGGCCTCCAGCAGCTCGTAAGGGGTGAAACCCAGTTCCTTACCGCCCTTCTCTGCAGGGGCCTCGTATGTTATCTCGTCCCTGTCGTTGGAAATCGTGGCCTTGTACTTCTTTGCATCGCTCTTGCAGACAATCATATCCTCTCCTGTTCTATGCGGCTTGTGCCCGGCTATTTATGTATTAAGGGAATATACATTATTCCGCTGCGATTTTCAAATAAATGGTCGACATCGGCAGTCACTCTATATTCCTTGTCAGGAGTGAGGCTTTTTCACTTTCTACGATTTTCTAACCAGAGATGGTTCTCGAAAAGCATCCCAGTTCGGTACGTGTAAGGCTTAATTATCGATTGGGCAAGAGCCCGACCACCTTATCCCAGATGATTTTTTCAATTGCATTTTTTGACAAGGATCCGTCGATAACCATCCAGAGGTTCGGATCGGCTTTTGACATCTCCAGATATCCCTGCTTGACCCGTTGGTGAAAGACGAAGTCTTCAAGCTCAAAACGGTCCTTGTGGCGTTTGCGCGATAGGGCTTGTCCCACATCCGTATCGAGGAAGATGATCAGTGCCGGTTCTAAGCCGGCTGTAGCGATATTATTAATATTATTAATCAGACCGAGGTCAAGGCCACGACCATATCCCTGATAGGCGATTGTGGAGTGATAGAAGCGATCGCAGATAACCACCTTTCCTTCTCTCAGTGCCGGTCGGATAACGTTATTTACAAGCTGAACACGAGAAGCATTAAATAACAGCAGCTCGGCCATGGGATCGCTTTTTACCTCGCTTTTGAGCCATCGTCTGACCTCACGTCCAAGCGGGGTGCCGCCCGGTTCCTGTGTCAGGATTACAGGTACGCCGGATGCATGGATGTTGCGTAATAGAGCCCTGGCCTGGGTGCTCTTACCGCACCCCTCTCCGCCTTCAAATGTTATTAATAGCGACAACCTTGACTCCTAATTAGACAAGGATGATTAGATTAGCAGTCACCCATGATAAATTCTAACACGACGGTGAGGCTCGCGGCCCGTACTCTTCGAGCGTAAATCGAACCTTTCTGCAAGCTGGTGCTGTAGCATCCTGATATAAGAATTTTGCGGGCTGAGCTCGATTTCACTCTGCTTGCCCTGTGAAACCTGAGATATGGCCTCCTCAGCCTCTTTCATGGCCGAATCAGATGGAGCTTCATCCTGTCTTATATCAAAAATGTTCATTAGTGATTGTTCCATCTGAGATATCCTGTTGTTTTTAAGAACGTAGATAGGGATACCAAGCGCTTCCGCATCATGCAGTGGCTGGGGCTTCCTGCGGTAGTAGCTTCTAGATGTCATCATTAATGTTGCATCTTTCACGCTGTTTGTAAGTCGTACATCGATGCCAAGATTGTCCAGTGTCTGCTCCAGCCGGCTGCGGTTGATACCGAATGGATATATCCTTGTATCGGAGCCCGTGTGCTCTATTTTTACAACCTGTTTCGTTTCAGAAGTCAGGGGCTTAATCTGCTGTCTCTGCTCCCGCCGCACCTCTTCGTTCTCATCTACCCAGCGTAACTCAGGAAGGATGGGGTGACCACTCAGCATGGAGTCCACTACCTCCGCAACGTTGGCATGCACGGCGACATGATACCAGTCCTGGATCTCGACGACTATATCAAAGGTTGGGGGTGCCTTTCTTTCCAGAATGGACTTCCGTGTGCCACGCCTTCTCGCCTCCTCGTCACCGAGGGTCACGCTCTGAATGCCGCCGATTAGGTCGGCAAGAGTCGGGTTCATAATTAGATTATCTAAAGTATTACCATGGGCAGTTGCTACTAGCTGCACGCCGCGTTCAGCTATGGTACGCGCCGCCAGTGCCTCAAGCTCGGTTCCGATCTCATCGATGACTATGACCTGAGGCATATGGTTCTCCACAGCTTCGATCATGACGGCATGCTGTAGGCTGGGGGTAACCACCTGCATGCGACGGGCGCTGCCTATCGCTGGATGCGGAATGTCGCCGTCACCGGCTATCTCATTTGAGGTATCCACAATGACAACGCGCTTTTTAAAATCATCAGCCAGCACTCGGGCCATCTCCCTGAGCATGGTGGTCTTGCCGACGCCGGGTCGTCCCATGAGCAATATGCTCTTGCCTGACTCTATTAGGTCATCGATGAGCTTGATGGTGCCGTAGACCGCGCGCCCGACGCGGCAGGTGAGTCCCACGATGTTTCCGTCTCGATTTCTGATGGCAGAGATACGATGCAGTGTGCGCGCTATTCCGGCCCTGTTATCACCGCCGAAGGCGCCTATGCGACTGACGACATACTCGATATCCTCGATAGCAACCTCTCGATCAGTAAGTACAATTTCGTCCTCCGGGTAGCGGGCCTGCGGAAGGCGGCCCAGGTCCATAATTACCTCGAGAAGATCTGCTCGTTCCCTTCGTTTCTGAATGGGTTGTGCAATATGTGGCGGCAACCGATCCAACAAGGCATCAAGATCATCTGTAATTCTCTGAAACATGGATTACCTCACGCTCGCAAAGGCATATACTGCGGCTCTTCAACCCTAATTGTATTTTCTTTTACCATTGTTTCAAATTTCGCTATCTGTTCAAACTGAGAATTCTCCAACATACCACGTAACTGCCACTGGTCGACGGAAACGATACCGAATATCTGAGTCTTGCCACCCAGACAACTCAATCCCTGATTCACCAACCATTCCAGTCCTACGCCCTCGATATGACGGAAGATTATTTCAAAACACCCGATTCGTCCAGCGAATGAAACCCGCAAATAACCCTCTAGATTTCCGTTCCTATATATCAGATATTCTGTGCGATGGATAAACCACGAACAGCAACCCATCCTGTCTTGCCACTCCTCAAGGGTTAGGCCTTCGGCGCTCCTGACTGTAAGTGGCGCTGATGCGTGATACAGGTTATAAAGGGAAATCTCGTCTCCTTTCAACATGGTACGTATCGAGTACTGGTCCGGAATCGGTACAGATTTTGGTACGGATATTCCTCCATATTTATAGATATAGTAAGTATTAAAGGATGAGAACCCTGCATGCCTGGCGACATCCATCATGGGGCTATTTACAGAGAGATTGATGAACATCTTGTGTACGCCCCGCTTGGCAGCCGCAGCACTCACGTATTCCAGAAGGGCAAAGCAGTTCCTTTCATCACTGGCCTGCAGATAATCAACATACCATATTTTGGATGCTTTATTGCTTTTCACAGATATAAGGCTATTAATGCTGCCATCTTCATCGGTGACCCAAGTACGCCGCCTGCCCTTCCAGGGGAGCCAGTGCTCCAAGAAGATCTCCGGCGAGAAAAAATTGCTCTTGCCTGGGACCTCGCGGGATATGGCCTCGTTGGGGCGTTCATGCGGCGACGAGAAAAAGAACGCAAGAACATCCGTGCGATATATTGCTCGTATCATCGCTTCACGCTATTACGGACCATATCCAGGAAATAGACATGCAGACGCAGATCATCGGTAAGTTCGGGGTGAAAGGACAACGCCAGCATGTTGCTCTGCCTTGCTGCCACCGCAGTTCCATTGGACAAACGGGCTAGAACCTCGACTCCGTTTCCAACATGTTCGATAAACGGCGCCCTGATGAAAACCGCTGGGTATAGCTTTTTCCCGATTACCGGAATCGGAAGCATAGTCTCAAAACTGTCTATCTGCCTGCCGAAGCCGTTACGATGGACGCTCATATTCATCACGTCGAGAGTTGCGGCACCCACATCTGTAATCTTGTGAGAGAGGATTATCATGCCGGCGCATGTGCCCATCACAGGGAAACCGTTACGGATGAGTTTTCGTAACGGAGCGGTCAGCCTGTAGTCCCTCATCAGCCTGGCCATCGTAGTGCTTTCACCACCCGGTATAACAAGCCCGCTCAGTCCTTGGAGGTCTTGGGTTAATCGGACCTCGGAGGTCTCAATCTTCAATCGCTTCAAACAATCAAGATGCTCCTGGAAAGCGCCCTGGAGGGCTAGCACCCCTATTTTAACGTTTTTTTCAGGCAAAGGGCTCACCTTGTATTTCAATTTGAGATCTACCAGCCTCTGGTTGAAAGGAGGCTATCTTCCGATATTTTGCCAATTTCCAGGCCAGGCATAGCTTCTCCAAGACCTTTGGATACTTCGGCGATGATCTGTGGATCTCGGAAATGGGTGGTAGCTTTCACTATAGCTTTGGCCCTTGCCTTGGGATTGCTTGACTTGAAAATTCCTGAGCCGACAAATACCCCCTCCGCCCCCAACTGCATCATCAGAGCTGCATCCGCAGGTGTCGCTATGCCCCCGGCAGCAAAATTAACAACAGGCAGCCTTCCCGTTTTCTTAACGTCTATTAAAAGTTCTAATGGTACTCTCATAGACTCCGCTTCCGCCTCCAGTTCATCCTTGGTCATACCTCTCAGGCTAGCGATGCCATCCATGACTGCCCGCATATGCCGCACGGCCTCTACTATGTTCCCAGTTCCAGCCTCTCCCTTCGTTCGTATCATGGCCGCGCCCTCGTCTATCCGGCGTAGGGCTTCGCCTAAGTCGCGACACCCGCAGACGAAAGGAACTCTGAAATCATGCTTCCAGACGTGGTAGCTTTCATCAGCAGGTGTAAGTACTTCAGATTCATCTATATAGTCGACACCGAGTGCCTCCAGCACCTGCGCCTCAACGAAGTGCCCGATGCGGCATTTGGCCATTACAGGTATCGATACTGCATCCATTATGGCCTGTATAATCCCTGGATCGGACATGCGGGCCACACCGCCGGAAGCTCGAATATCTGCGGGTACACGCTCCAAAGCCATCACAGCACAAGCCCCGGCCTCCTCAGCTACTTTCGCATGCTCTGGAGTCACCACATCCATGATTACGCCACCCTTGAGCATCTGAGCCAGGCCAGTCTTCACTCGCCAGGTGCCTTTATCCAGTTTGCCTTTTGTAGCTTTCACAGGGATATTCTACTATCAGGTGTAATGTAATGCAAATATCCTATAACAGTCTCGCGGATTGAAATGGCATTGATTACTGAAATCATTACATCTCTGCTGGAAGAATGCTCTTCGAGTATTATTCTAAAAAACTAATAAATACTTAATTAATACATAAAATGGGTGCTAATCGTACTTGCTGTATTGACAACGCCTTGGAGAAATGTGGTTTAATATGCTCAACAAAAATATAAAAAGGGAGAAAGGAGCTGGCATGATGATGAAAAGGATTTCTTTATTACTGCTGGCGCTTGTTTGTATAACAAGCCTAGCTGTAGCTGTTGTTGGCTGTGGGGATGGGGGAGGCAGCTTTACAGTCAGCAACCTGGTAATCAACCCGACCACTGCCTCAGTAGGCCAAAAAGTAGAGATATCGCAGACTATTGCTAATAGCGGTGGAGCCAGCGGACAATACAATACTAAACTCATTGTAAATGGAGTACAAGCTGGCGACCAGACTGTGGAAGTAGCGGCGGGGAGCAGTACAACCGTTACATTCGATTATACACCGTCGATATCAGGAACGCTCAATATTGAATTACAGAGTTCTGCTGGAACCCTGAGCGGCACGCTGCCGGTTACGACTGGGGGAGACTATGAAATCCCGTACAAAGCGGTAGCAGGGACCTTAATAGTGTTGAATTATTCCCTTGCCAGCGCGAGCCAGGTCCATCATCTCATGACCTTCGATGAATCTGACGGCATTGTGCTTACCATGGTAATCAATAAATCAGCGGTCAACGGCCAGCGTGCGGTGACCATACCAGCAGCATCATGGGTGATGCCGAAGTTTACCGTTGAAGGTATTACCAGGGGCGTCGATATGGGCCTGGTGGTGGAGATGACCAGGGATGGTACAGGCACGCTGTATGTACAGGATGGGGTGGGTGATGTTGATCTGAACGCTGTGAGCACATCGGGCCAAACCCCTATACAGGTAAATGAACAGGGTGATGGTACCAAGGATCCGGGAGGGTCCATGGTGGTGGAATGGCCGCTCATCGGTTATTTCGATACCACAATTGGTGAGGAGGGGCATTTCCCCTTCGATCTTATGGCTACCACAGGCCATAGTAGTAGCATTGTGCATATATCGACAAATAAGAAGATGGACGGCGCGACGATGTCAGGCGATGGAGTACCATTCGCGAAGAGTGGAGGCGAAGCTGACTACGTGGGAACACCTGGTACATTGATCACCACCGGAACAGGTGAATGTCTCGGCATTAGGATTGTGGGTATGCGCATAGATCTCCAGTTGACGATCAAGCTGGTGCTGGAGCCTGCTGACTAGGATGATCTGAATCGGCATTGCATTGAAACCGCCTCACTGATGATACAGTGAGGCGGTTTTTATATGTCTAACCCAAGGTATTATTGGCTTTTATCATTCACCCCATCATTTTATGAGAGAGGTTCTTTGTTTTGTTTAACATAAAGTGCAAATTGCAATATAAATAAATTAACTTTATGATTTTAATGAATAAAGTATTGCATATTGAGACATTATATTGTAAAATACTATACTATCTAACAATATTATTTAAGAATAAACGTTTGATTTTTGGAGGAGGATACCAGTGAAAGAGCTACAGGAAGCAGTGGTTGTTGATGCGGTGCGCACACCCATAGCAAAGGCGAATTGGAAACATAAGGATCAGGAAGGTGCATTCAGTGAGGTTTCATCTCATATTTTAATAGATGCAGTAATAACCGCGCTTGTTGACCGTATGAAACAGAGAAGCCGTAAATTTAACCCCTCGGAGATCGAGGACTGCGCAGTGGGTTGCCATTCAACGATTGGCGAACAATCACTCATCGGCAGGATGGCTGTCCTGATATCAAACCTGCCGGAGGAAGTATCAGGCTGGACGGTGACGAGATATGGATGCGAGGGATTGCAGGCAATTATATCGCAGGCGCAAGCAATCATGAGTGGGTGTGGGGACATAATGATTGCTGCAGGCGTGGAAAATATGAGCAGATACCCACTCATGGCTCCCCTAGAGTCAGCGCTGAAGAGCGGATATCCGATGAAACCGCACCCCAATTTTGAGAAGAGGGGTGGCTTTGTGATGATGGGAACAGCCGCCGAGATGATCAGCAACAAGTATAATATCCATAGAGAGGAAATGGATCGTTTCAGTTTAGCAAGCCACCAGAAAGCCGTTAAATCCATCAGGGAAACTAGGTGGTACGAAAAAAGGGTGGTGCCGATACATATCGCCCCTAATGGGCATGCGGGGAGAACGGTGATCTGCGATGAGGTTCCGAGATCTCTGGCACTCGATGATCCCGATACAGCTTGGCAGATGATACAAGAGCTGCAGCCGCGCTTTCAGGATGGGGGAAAAGTTACCGCGGCCAGCTCCTCGACCCTTGCTGATGGCGCTGCGGCGGTTATGCTGATGTCAAAGCAGAAGGCAAAAGAACTCGGCCTACAACCCATGGCCACTATAAGATCCATGGCAGTAGCTGGCAGCGACCCTCACTATCATCTCTTGGCTCCTATACCTGCAGCAAAGAAAGCCCTCCAGCGCGCCGGAGTAGAAATGAAAGACATTCAGGTGCTGGAGATACTTGAGTCCTTTGCCGCGCCGGTTCTTGCATTTTGCAAGGAGTTTGGGATTAGCTACGACGATTCTAGGCTGAATCCCACAGGGGGAGCCATCGCGCTGGGCAATCCCATAGGCTCCGGCGGTGTGTTATATTTCACCGAAATGGTGCACTGGATGGTTCGCAATAAATTGAGATGGGGGCTAGAGTGCATATCCGGCGTCCATGGGGTTGGGGCAGCTACTGTAGTCGAAAACGAAAACTAGTCAGAACGATCAAAACAGTGGAGGGGTTGCCTATCTAAATAGCGCAACCCCTTTTATTTTTATCTTCATCGATAGGCACAATCAACTGGCTATTGAAGCTTTGTGCCTGTGATGTTACAATCATGTGCTGTGGGCCGCTAGCTCAGGTGGTAGAGCACCGCCCTTTTAAGGCGGTTGTCGGGGGTTCGAGCCCCCCGCGGCTCACCAGTCATTCATAAGCTTAATTGTTTCCTTTCTTACTGCCTGTTGATTATATTTACTGCTTATTATTTATCCCGCCTCGACAAAGTGCTTCCACTGCGGCTACAATTGTGCTATCATTCATGTTCTTCGAATAAATTTATAGTAGGTAAATATGAGCAGAAAGACAAAGATCGTGTGTACTATCGGTCCGGCGAGCAATTCACGGAAGACAATACAGAAGCTGGCCAGGGCCGGCATGAACGTGGCCCGAATCAACCTATCGCATGGGACACTTGCAGAACACGAGCAGGTTATCCGGGATATCAGAGACGTGGCGCGAACGCTGAACCTCCCCATCGCCATCCTGCTGGACCTGCCCGGCCCCAAGATAAGGACCGGCGCCCTGCAGAAAGACAATATCGTCCTGAGAGAGGGAAGCGATTTCGCGCTGGTAAAAGACAATATCAAGGGGGACGAGGCGAAGGTTTCGGTGAACTACCCGTCTTTCTTCAAGAATGTCAAAGCGGGGAGTTCCATCTTTATTAACGACGGTGCTATTGCGCTGAAGGTTGTATCCGCTACTACAAGCAAGGTGCAGTGCAAGGTCATCGTCGGCGGCGAGCTGACCGAGCACAAGGGCGTGAACCTGCCGGATGTCAAGCTGGACATCCCGTCGACCATAAGCTCTAATTTGGAGCAGATGACCTTCGGCATAGATCAGGGGGTGGACTTCTTCGCAGTCTCCTTTGTGCGTTCGCCTGCCGATATCGCGGAGCGCAGGCGCTTCCTGCACCAGATGGGCGTTCATATACCGCTCATCGCCAAGATAGAGAAGCACGAGGCGGTGAAGAGGATCGATGATATCGTGCGCGAGGCCGACGGTATTATGATTGCACGTGGTGATTTGGGCATAGAGATGCCATTAGCAGAGGTTCCTTTGATCCAGAAATCGATTACCCGCAAGTGCAACAGCCTCGGTAAACCGGTTATCGTCGCAACTCAGATGCTTGAGAGCATGATCAACGCATCAAGGCCCACGCGTGCCGAGGTCAGCGATGTGGCCAACGCCATCTTCGACGGCGCGGATGCCGTGATGCTCTCCGGCGAGACGGCGGCGGGCAAGTACCCAGTGCAGGCTGCTGAGATGATGGCCAAGATCGCCGCAGAGGCCGAGGGCGCCCTGCCTTACGAGCAGTGGCTGATAGAGAAGCGCAGGCACGCCCCGGCTCAGACTGACGATGCAATAAGCTATGCCGCCTGCGCCATCTCACAGCAGATCGGCGCTACATGCATCGTGGCCTACACGCGCAGCGGCAGCACGGCGCTGCGTGTCTCCAAATACAAGCCCAAAGCCACCATACTGGCCATTACACCGGATGAGCGCATACTGAGGCGTCTGTCCTTGAGCTGGGGTGTAGAGCCGTATCTGGCCAAGTCCACCAGGAATGTCGATGCGATGTTCCAGGAGGCGGCTGGGCTCGCAGTGAAGACCGGGCTGGCCTGCAGCTGCGACTTCATCGTGGTAACCGCCGGCATACCCACAGGCGTACCGGGCAGCACCAACATGATCAAGGTTCATCGTATCGAATAAAATATTTCCGTAGGGGGTTCGCATAAATGAGGATTCTGTCCATGAATTGCGGCAGCTCCACGCTGAAGTTCGACTATTTTCACTTCAGTGAGAGGCCCAATGGTATAAACCGGCGCATAGCCCACGGCATCGCCGCCGGGATCGGCGTCGGCGGGGCTATCAGCTTCACATCCTCGGCTGATGTGCAAATAATCAAGAAGATAAGGCTCATCGATCACAACGACGCCACCGAGAAAGTAATATATCTAATGGCGCAGAACGGGTTGACGACCACCAAGAAGCTCAACGGCGTCGGTCACAGGGTGGTGCACGGAGGTGACCGCTTCGTCAAGCCGACGCTCATCGACGATGACGTGATAAAAGCTATAGAGGACGTGAGCAGCCTGGCGCCGCTGCACAACGAACCTTCTCTGATTACGATAAAGGCTATGAGGAAAGGGATGATCGTCGATGTTCCCCATGTCGCGGTCTTCGACACGGCTTTCCACAGCTCCCTGCCTGAGCGCGCCTGGCGCTACGCCATCCCTCAGAAGCTGGCCGATAAGTACGGCATCCGGCGCTATGGCTTCCACGGCCTGGCCCACCGCTATATGAGCGAGCGCTACACCACTATCGCAAAGAGACCGGCGGAGTCGCTCAAGCTGATAACTCTGCAGCTGGGCAACGGCTGCTCGGCGGCAGCCATCGATGGCGGACTCTCCATCGACACGTCGATGGGCTTCACCCCGCTCGAGGGTCTGGTCATGGGCACGCGCAGTGGTGATATCGACCCCTCGCTGGTTAGCTACATAGCAAGATGCGAGAATGTCAGCTGTGACGAGGTTGAGGACCTGCTTAACAAGAAGTCCGGATTGCTTGGCCTTTCCGGCAAATGGCGCGATATGCGTGAGCTGCTTAGGGATGAGGCAAGGGGGGTCGCTGCGGCCGCGCTGGCTATAGATATTTTCTGCTACCGTGTGCGCAAGTATGTTGGCGCCTACCTGGCCGCGCTGGGCGGGGCCGATGCCATCGTCTTTGGGGGTGGTATCGGCGAGAATGCGCCGTCGGTGCGGGCTCGCATACTGAGCGGCATGGAATGGTGCGGCCTGAAGCTGGACGAAAAGAATAACGAAGAGGCCATCAGAATCGAACGCTGCATCAGTGCCAGAAACTCCGATATCAAAGCCTATGTTATTCCGGTCGATGAGGCCTCAATCATCGCGCACGACACGATGGAATTAATCAAGCGCATCGGGTAGAGCACACTGTACGGGAAGGCTTGCCTGCGGCACCGAATTTCAATACGTAGGGGCACGGCATGCCGTGCCCCTGCTGAGCTCCAGAAGGAGGGTTCTCATGAAATCGAAAAGAGCCAAACCCGCAATTCAGCCGCTGTCGCCAGACGAACTCCGCAGAATAGATGCCTACTGGCGTGCCGCAAACTACCTCTCGGTCGGCCAGCTTTATCTCCGCGATAATCCTTTGCTCCGGGAACCGTTGAATCTTTCACATGTGAAGTCGATGCTGCTCGGGCATTGGGGCACGACGCCGGGGCAGAATTTCATATACGTGCATTTGAACCGTATCATCAAGAAATACGGCCTTGATATGATCTACATTTCCGGCCCCGGCCACGGCGGCCCGGCGCTGGTGGGAAACACTTATCTCGAAGGCACCTACAGCGAGGTCTACCCGGACGTCACGCAGGACGAGGCCGGGCTGAAAAAACTGTTCACCCAGTTCTCCTTCCCCGGAGGGATTCCCAGTCATGTCTCGCCGGAGTGCCCGGGGTCGATCCACGAGGGCGGCGAGCTGGGTTATTCGCTGAGCCATGCCTTCGGTGCCGCCTTCGATAATCCGGAGCTGATAGTGGCCTGCATCGTCGGCGACGGCGAAGCGGAAACGGGACCGCTGGCAACGGCCTGGCACTCCAACAAATTTCTCAATCCGGTTACCGACGGCGCCGTGCTGCCCGTCCTGCATCTCAATGGCTATAAGATAGCCAACCCGACCGTTATGGCCCGCATGGAGCATGAGGAATTGGATCAATTCTTCCAGGGCTGCGGCTGGATGCCTTACTTTGTGGAAGGGAATGAACCGGAAAAGATGCACCAGCTAATGGCAGCTGTTTTGGAAAAGGTCGTTATGGAGATCCGGCAAATACAGAGCAATGCGCGAGGGAAAAACGATGCCGCCCGTCCGCGTTGGCCTATGATCGTGCTCAATTCACCCAAGGGTTGGACCGGGCCGAAAATCGTCGACGGCAAACAAATCGAGGGCACTTTTCGCTCCCATCAGATTCCTCTGCTGGTGGATTCCGAGCATCCCGAACATCTCAGACTGCTTGAAAGCTGGATGAAAAGCTATAAGCCCGAAGAACTCTTTGACGAGAGCGGTCGCCTTGTGACGGAATTGGCCGAGCTGGCGCCTGAGGGCGACCGCCGCATGGGCGCTAATCCGCACGCCAACGGCGGCCTTCTGCTACGCGACCTGCTCATGCCGGATTTCCGCGACTATGCAGTCGACGTGCCGTCACCGGGCTCGGTCCAGGCCGCCGATACGCACGAGCTTGGCAAGTTCCTACGTGACATAGTCAGCCTCAACCGGGAGCAGCGTAACTTCCGCATCTTCGGCCCCGACGAGACGCTCTCTAACCGGTTGAGCGCCGTGTTTGAAGTGACCAACCGCCAGTGGGAAGCTGATACGAAAGACAGCGATGAGTTCCTTGCATCCGACGGCCGTGTTTTGGAGATGCTCTCCGAGCATCAATGCGAAGGCTGGCTCGAAGGGTATCTCCTAACGGGGCGGCACGGGCTTTTCAACTGCTACGAAGCTTTTATTCACATCATCGATTCGATGTTTAATCAGCACGCCAAGTGGCTGAAGGTCAGCGCGGAATTGCCGTGGCGACGGAAAATCGCGTCACTCAATTATCTGCTTGCATCCCACGTCTGGCAGCAGGCGCACAACGGTTTTACCCATCAGGACCCAGGCTTCATCGATCACGTGGTAAATAAGAAGGCTTCCGTCATACGGGTATACCTTCCACCCGACGCCAACTGCCTGCTCTCGATTTATGACCATTGTTTGAGGAGCCGTCATTACGCTAACATCGTAATCGCAGGGAAATATCTAGCTCCGCAATGGCTGGATATCGATGCCGCAGTCGAACATTGCACCAAGGGAATCGGAATCTGGCACTGGGCCGGTAACGAACAGGGCGCGGAACCGGATGTGGTAATGGCCTGCTGCGGCGATGTGCCTACACTTGAGACACTGGCCGCCGTCTCCATCCTCCGTAAACATCTGCCCGAAGTGAAGATCCGCGTGGTCAACGTCGTCGATCTCATGAAGCTGCAGCCGCAGAGCGAGCACCCGCACGGACTGAGCGACGAAGACTTCGATGCGCTGTTCACTAAGGACAAGCCTGTCGTCTTTGCGTTCCACGGCTACCCCTGGCTGATACACCGGTTGACTTACCGCCGCACCAACCACGATAACATGCACGTTCGGGGCTATAAGGAAGAAGGCACCATCACAACGTACTTCGATATGACTGTTTTGAACGATATTGACAGGTTTCATCTGGTGCAGGATGTGATCAAGCGGCTGCCGCAATTAGGCGCCGATTGTGTTGAGCTGAAGCAGATGATGCAGGATAAGCTCATAGAGCATAAGCAGTACATCGTCAAGTATGGCCAGGATATGCCGGAAATTCGCAACTGGCAATGGAACGGCTAAAGGATAGAGACCCCTGAATCTAGATAATACGTTGGAGTGCATCCGGAAGGTGTGGTAATTTAGAGAGCTATATTTCTACTGCCCAATTAGGGTATAATCAGACAAAATGCTCGTATAGCTGCTTGTTTATCATCGTCGAGGAGGGGATAATGAGCGCCGTCAGAAAAGGGAAGATACTTCTTATAGAGGATGATAGCGGTTTCAGGCGGACATATTCAGATGTGCTTGCAGCTGAGGGCCATGTGGTAGTCACTGCTGAGGACGGAGAGCAGGGATTGGCGATGGTAAGAACGGAAAAACCGGATGTTGTATTACTGGACCTTATCCTCCCCAAGCTGCCTGGGTTTGAGGTACTGAAGCGCATCCGGTCTGATGCAGAGACCAAGGACACGATTGTTATAGTAATGTCAGTGCTGGGAGAACAGAGTCATATTCAAAAAGGCTTGGAGCTGGGGGCCAACGACTATACGGTTAAAGGCTTCTACAAACCAAACGAGGTTCTGGGGAAAATCCAAGCGCTGCTTGAGCAACCTGGTGGGACAAAGCAGACCGATGTCTATAATCTCTTCGTAAAAGAAAATAGGGGCGATGTAGCCAAGCTCCGCAGCACCACCGGATGGACTAAACCGTTTACATGTCCTATCGATAATGAGGAGATGCAGCTGGTACTTATCCCCGATTATTCACGCACCGATGGGCACTGGTTCTCCGCACATTTCGTCTGCCCGGTATGCAACAGGCCGTTTTAGAGGAAGGCCGATATATTTCAGTGCCCCAAAGTGGAGAAGGTTCGAAGACTTAGTCCCTGTACAATCTCTTGATATGGCTTTAGTATAATTTTTTGATAGCATCAGCAAGATTCTTTTTAGCTTCTGCATTTTTCGGGTTTATTCTGATAACTTCCTTGTACTCCCGCACGGCATACCTATACCATCCTTGCTTATCGTATGCAAATGCCAGGTTATAATGCGCGTCCTCATAGTTCGGATTGATTTTAAGAGCCTCGTCGCATTCCTTCTCGGCATCATCCAGCTTGCCCTGATCTATATAAACAAGGGCTATGCCATTATGTGCGCGCGCGGAATTCGGATTGACTCTCAGGGCATTTCCATATTCTTTCAAAGCATCATCGAGCTGGCCCTGGTCCCTGTACTTGTCCCCCTGGTTTATATATGCCTCAACGGTTTTCGCAGTGAATACGACGGTCTTATTATCGGTTTCCTCCGGTTTTTTCTTCTTGAAGCTGTCGAATATGCCCATGCTTTACCTCTCGGTACTCTACGCGTCTTATCATGTATATTTGCAAGTATAACCAAACCAACTTTTTAGTCAAGCCAACTTAACAGTATTTATATCGAATAAAATAACATATTAAGGTGTAGAAAAGCGAGAAAAGTCTGCCCTTGAGTTTAGGAAGTGCGGATAACTTCAGGCTCTGATTGACACATAATAAGCCTCGGTTTAAGATTGATAAACATTATTTAGTATAATAGATAACCTGATGAAAATTTGTTCTCACTGCAAACATTACAAGTCCGAGAAGTGCGAGCTTAAACCTGAGACTGAGTATTTCATTGCCGAGAAATTAGACTGTTTTGACTTAGATTTTCACAGGGCTGCTCTAGCACCCTCGGATCCAGAGAGCATGCGATGGGGTTGGATATTACATATTGGTGGCATTCTGTTTTGGGTAGGGGTAACCGGCTTTATAATTTTCTTATTAATACTTTTTTTAATTGTAATGTTTGGTGTAGATGATTTCACCTATGGCCCTTTGGTGGTTATTCTGTTCTACGTTTCTATCGTAATGACAATAAGTGGAGCAGTATTGTGGTTTGTTTATTGGATGGAGAAGAGAGGATACTGGCAGTTCTTAAAGAAACGAGATGACAGGACAACAAGAAACTAAGACTACAAAGATACTGTTAAACATGAATCCTACACAAACCTTCATGAAAAAACACTTCGGTATGCCAAAACAGAATAGGAATCGATTATTCCACTATAAGCTGTAAATCTCATCGTCGAAGGTTTTGACCCAGTTCTTGTGCAGTATCTCCACCGCCTCCTTCGTCTTGTCCACCCCGAGGATGACGATGGGCTGCCAGTCTTCGCCCCGGCCCAGGAACGGATAAAAATAATGCACGTTTATCTTAGCTGCCTTGAGCGGCTTGAGCACGGCGCGCATGCCACCGGGGTGGTCGGGAATTTCAACGGCGATGACCTCGTCGATGTGGGTCTTGTAGCCATGGCTTTTAAGGACGTTGGCTGTCTTAACGGGGTCGTCTGTGACGAACCTGACCGTGCTTATCTTGGAGGTGTCGGCCACGGAGATAGCCCTAATGTTTATACCTTCCTCGCCCAGGCATTCGCTTATACCCAGGAATGTGCCGGGTATATTGTCCAGTGTCACCGATATCTGTTTTACCATAGGCCGACCCCCTCAATCCCCCATACCTGGAGGAATATTGTCGATATGTCTCGGAGCTATTCTCCGAACCCCCTGCTGTCCCCCATACGTTGGGGGACTTTAAAATAAGGGGACACCCCTATAACCCTGGCAGGAGAACTTCTCTCCTGCACCTCTCTTCCTCCCGACCCGTCATTCCGGCGAAAGCCGGAATCCACAGCGGGCGAGGCAATCTCGCCCCTACATCATTACAATCCCCAAATCAACGAACCGAATTATATCCCGTCTTGATCGCCTTCTCATTAACGGCGATGAGCTTGGCCTTGTTCTTCAGCCCGCTTTTGAGCCCTTCCACTATGCCTTTCAGAGATACGATACCGCTCTTCTTAACGAAGGCCCCCAGCATGACCATGTTGGCCGATTTGGGGCTGCCCAGCTCCTTGGCTATGTCATCGGCGGCTACGCGCACGACTTCTATATCGTCGCGGGATGTATCCGACTGAATCAATGAGGAATTCAGGAATAGCACGCCGCCGGACTTTAGCTGGTTCTGGAACCTGACTAGCGACAGCCGGTTCATGGCGATGACGAAGTCTGGGGAGGAGGCGATGGGCGATGCGATCTCCTCGTCCGAGACGGCCACGGTGCAGTTGGCCGTGCCGCCGCGCACCTCGGCGCCGTAGGAGGGCAGATAGGTCACATGTCTACCTTCGGCCATTGCCGCCTGCGCCAGGCTCAGACCCATGGAGATGACCCCCTGGCCGCCGAAACCGGATATCAGCGTCTTAACCAACATCCTGTTTCCCCGTTCTATCGAGTATTACTCCCAGCGGGAACTCCTTGACCATGACATCGTCGATCCACTTCCAGGCCTCGGCGGGGCTCATCTTCCAGTTTGTCGGGCATGGAGAGAGTATCTCCACTAGGGAGAAGCCCTGGCCGTCGAGCTGGGCCTGGAACGCCTTATGGATAGCCTTCTTGACTTTCTTTACGTTCGCCGGCGAGCTCACCGCCACGCGCTCGATGTAGGCCGAGCCCTTGACCAGCGCCAGCATCTCGCTAATTTTTAGGGGATAGCCATCGATTTTGCTATCACGGCCGAGGGGCGTCGTCGTCGTCCTCTGTCCGGACAGCGTTGTCGGAGCCATCTGCCCCCCGGTCATTCCGTATACGGCATTATTGATAAATATCGCAGTGAAGTTCTCGCCTCGATTCGCTGCGTGAATGGTTTCGGCGGTGCCGATGGCAGCCAGATCGCCGTCGCCCTGGTAGGTGAATACGAATGTGTCAGGGCTTGCCCGTTTCAAGCCGGTGGCGACAGCGGCGCCGCGGCCGTGTGCCGATTCCGCCATATCGATATCGAGATAGTTGTAGGTGAACACGGCACATCCCGGCGGGGGTATGCCGACGGCTTTATCCCGCAGGTTCATCTCGTCGATCAATTCTGCGATGATGCGGTGCACTACGGAATGCCCGCAGCCGGGACAGTAATGAAATACCGCCTTCTTGAGCGTTGTCGGCCGCGAATATACCTTGCTCATTTGCCGCCCTTCAATCCCTTCTGGTAGTAAACGCGCGCTATGGCCCGCTGTAGCTCGGCCGGCGTGGGTATCACGCCGCCGGTGCGGCCATAGAAGGAAACTTCTGCCGAGCCCTCCAGCGCCAGCTTCACGTCCTCCAGCATCTGGCCCATGTTCATTTCAATATCTAGGAAGTGTTTCTTTTTCTTTGCAAGCCCTTTTACGGCTTCGACCGGGAACGGCCATAGTGTTATCGGGCGCAGCATGCCAACCTTTAGCCCTTTTTTCCTGGCGTTCTTTATTGCACCTTTGGCGATGCGTGCTGCTATACCGAATGCTACAACGACGAGCCTAGCGTCATCCAGCATGAATGTATCGAAAGCGACCTCGTCTCTCTTGATAATCTCATACCGCCTGAACAGGCTCCAGTTGAGCTCTTCAAGCGTTGACGGATTCGACGTAAACGTCTTTACAATGCGGCTGGGGCGGCCTTTAGCCCCCCGCAGCGCGTCATCCCTCACCGGCAAGACTTTAGGCGCCTCGTGCTTGAATTCCACCGGCTCCATCATCTGTCCCAGTACACCGTCGCCCAGTATCATCACCGGCATCTTGTACTTATCGGCGAGGTCAAATGCCTTATGCGTCATGTCCGCCAGTTCCTGAACCGACGACGGACCGAACACTATCGTCCGATAGTCACCATGCCCACCACCCCTGGTGGCCTGATGGTAGTCCGACTGAGCCGCAGCTATGCTGCCCAGGCCCGGCCCACCGCGCGACATATTGACGATAACTGCAGGCAGTTCGCAGGCTGCCAGGTATGAGATGCCCTCCTGCTTCAGGCTTATGCCCGGGCTGGAAGAGGAGGTCATGACACGCACCCCGGCCAAGCTGGCCCCGAACACCATATTGATAGCGGCAAGCTCGCTCTCAGCCTGGATGAAGGTGCAACCCTTCTTCCGTCCTAGGTGCGCCGCCATGTACTCGGTGAGCTCGTTCTGCGGCGTGATGGGATAGCCGAAGTAGCACTGGCAGCCGGCCCTTATCGCTGCCTCCCCTATGGCACTATTTCCATCCATGAGCAGTTTAGTCACGATATACCTCTATCGCAGCTTCGGGACAGACCAACGAGCATATAGCGCACCCGCTGCAGTCGCCGCCCTTAGCGCACTCAGCTACCCTGTAGCCGTTGGCGTTAAGCTTATCGACCAAGCCGATAATACCCTTAGGGCAGAACAGGATGCAGAGCTCGCAGCCCTTGCAAAACTCCTGGCTTATCTTGATATACCCTTTCATATAGACGTCTATTGTATATTCAAAGCCTCGGGTTATGCAAGCTCCCTGTCCCTACCCATTTCATCGGGGTGCTTACTATTGAAAGGGATTGTGCTACAATTGGCAGGTGGATAGACCGAAAAGAGGTCTTCTAACACTGAAGGATCGGAAACCCGGACAAACCAATGGACAATACTGAAAACAAATACTCGGCCAGGCTCATAGTAGTCACAAGCGTATTCATTACCTGTTTGGTCATATCGAATATCATCGCTGTAAAAGTGATTCGCGTCGCCGGGCTTAACCTCCCCGCCGCCATAATCATCTTCCCTATAAGTTATATATTCGGTGACGTCCTTACCGAGGTCTACGGCTATCGCACCGCGAGGAAGGTCATCTGGCTTGGCTTCATTTGTAATCTGTTCGCAGTGCTCGCTATGTGGCTCGGCGGCTTGCTTCCAGTATCTTCGGATTGGTATATAGGCGGTTATGCACCCGCAGACGCTCAGCACGCCTATGATGCGATACTAGGTTATACCCCTAGGCTACTTGTAGCATCCTTCACCGGATACTTGATGGGAGAATTTGCCAACTCGTTCGTGTTAGCAAAGATGAAGATATTCACCAAGGGCCGCTGGCTCTGGACACGAACGATAGGCTCAACATTCGTGGGACAATTGCTCGACTCCGGAATGTTTATACTCATTGCTTTCTACGGCAACCCTTATATAAACCTAGGAACGATGGTGGTCACTCACTGGCTGGTCAAGACGGCATATGAGGCCCTGGCAACCCCATTTACCTATGTGATAGTGGGATATCTGAAGAGGAAAGAGGGCATAGATACCTACGACTATCAGACTAACTTCAACCCGTTGCTCATATTTCCATTCAGCCTATTTAACCGTCGCAAGGTTAGTGAACAATAGGTTGGAGAGATTCAGGGAGATTGGAAGTCTGTCATGGAACTGGAAATCCTTGGAGCCCATAATTGCGAAACTGAGAGCACCAGGCTCACCTCCCTGCTGGTGGATGGGATTATCGCTATCGATGCTGGGGGGCTGACCTCCGCATTGTCAGTCGAGGAGCAGCATCGCCTGAAGGCTGTGCTTATAACCCATCACCATTTCGATCACATAAGGGATCTCGCCACATTAGGTATGAACTTCTATGTGAATGGCCCGCTGGCCGTCTACGGGTTGGAGAGCTCGCTGCAGACCATTCTCAGCCATATACTCAACGGAGTGCTATACCCTGACTTTACCTGCAGGCCTTCGCCAGAGAAACCTGCATTCAAGTTTCATCCTGTGGCACCACCCAAGGCTTTTACAATAGGCGGCTACACTGTCACCCCGTTTCTGGTGAACCACGGCATACCGACGGTGGGATATCAGATTGCAGGAGCGGATAAAAAGAGCTTTCTCTATACCGGTGATACGCACAGGCTGACTGAGGCGACATGGCAGGGCCTAGACACCAGGCTCATCGTAACCGAGGTAACCGTGCCGGATATGTACGAGAATGCAGCCAGAGAATCCCGACACCTGACGCCGAAGCTGCTGAAAGAGGAATTGCAGGCTTTCAAGAAGTTACATAAGTACATACCTCCCGTAGTCGTCGTCCATATCAGCCCGCATTTGGAGGATGAGATACAGAAGGAGATATCCCGCGTCGCAGAGGAATTAGGTGCTGAGATTACCTGCGGATACGAGGGTATGCGTGTTGTCATCTAATGAATCACGGCCTAAATTTATTGTGGATGCTAACGTGGGGAAACTGGCACGCTGGCTCAGGATGCTGGGCTATGATACCATATTCATGAACGACATCGATGACGGCAAACTCGTCGACATTGGTTTAAAGGAAGAGCGTGTGCTCCTGACCAAGGATACGCAGATTATGCTCAGGCGTGCCATCACTAGCGGCAAGGTCAAGGCACTGCTAACATCGGAGGATAATCCTAAAGAGCAGATGCGGTGGGTTATAGCAGAGATGAAGCTCAATCGCGAACGCGAATTCACGCTCTGTCTAGAATGCAACGTGCCGCTCCAGCCCAAGAGCAGGGAAGAGGTGCATGATTTAGTGCCACCCTATGTTTTCAAAACGCAGACCCAGTACTATCAGTGCCCTGACTGCAATAGGATATACTGGCGCGGGACGCACTGGAAACATATGAATCAGGAACTGGGGATGATGATGGAGGCTGGAGTATGAGGAGGGCTGCATTTGTCTATGATGAGGTTCAGTCGAAACATGTACTGCGCGACGATCATGTGTTCAAACCCAGCCGCCTTCAGCTGACCTACGAGTTGCTTGATAGCTACGGCGCGTTCGCTACGTCCAAGCCGGTGAAGCCGAGGATAGCTGAGGAAACTGACTTGCTGCTCTTCCACAAACCTGACTACGTGTCTGCCATACGTGACATCAGCGATGGTATCGATCGTAGAGATGTCCTGGAATACAACATCAGCCACTACGGCGATAATCCTCCATATAATGGGATGTATGAGGCATCAGCGATGGTGGTGGGTGCATCCCTGACGGCCGCTGAACTGGTGACCAGCGGCAAGACCGATGTGGCCTTCAATATCTCGGGCGGTCTGCATCACGCCATGCCGTCGCGCGCTTCAGGTTTCTGTATCTTCAACGATGCAGCTATCGTTGTAAAATACCTTGCTAATCAGGGCAACCGTGTGGCCTATGTGGATATCGATGCACACCACGGCGATGGCGTACAGCACGCCTTCTATGACAGCAGCGAGGTGCTGACCATATCACTGCACGAATCAGGCAGGTATCTCTTCCCCGGGACCGGAGAGACAGAGGAGACCGGTCTTGGCGCTGGTAAGGGCTATAGTGTCAACATACCTCTGTTCCCAAAAACAGATGACGAGATTTACCTCTGGGCTTTTCGTGAGATTGTGCCGCCGCTCGTCAAGGCCTACAAGCCCGATGTATTAGTTACTCAGCTCGGATGCGATGCATACTATATAGACCCACTGACTGATCTCATGCTCACAACTGATGGATATACAAAGTTGGTAAAGGAGCTAGGCAAGTTAGTGCCGAAATGGGTGGCGTTGGGAGGTGGCGGCTACGATATGGATGCTGTCATCAGGCTCTGGACACTGGCCTACGGCGTTATGCAAGAATGCGAATGGCCGGATGAGATTCCCGCGAGTTTTCAGAAAAAATATGGCATCAAGAGGCTGCGCGATGCCGATAAACCACATGTAGATGACGATATGTTAAAGATGGCGCGGCAATTTGCCAGGCAGAGCGTGGACGATATCAAACGTATGGTCTTCCCCATCCACGGATTGAAGTACTAACTGGGTTTCTCCTGCACCAGTTATTTATTTTTGGCCGTATTTCTCGTAGAATACAATGTCGGTTAATTCTTTTCGCCCCGGCCCTTTTGGTTGTTCATTGGGGTATCCCAGCGGTATCAGTTCTACGGCACGGATACCGGCCGGCATCTGAAGTATCTGCTGCGCCTTGCTAGCGTCGAAATACCCTATATTCACCGTGCCTAGTCCCAGAGCATGGGCCATCAGTGTGAGGTTCTGTACCGCCAGCGCCGCATCGAACATGAACCAATCGCCTTTGTCTGTTACAGCCTCCCCCCGCTTGATGCCAGCCCGACCGGTTTCAGCGCAGAGCACAAGCACTATGGGGGCAGAGATCATAGCTTCCCTGCCGGGGTTTGTCGCTGAAAGAGTCTCCTGCAGCTGTGCTTTAGTGTCACGATCCCTTACTACTATCCAGCGGACACATTGAGTATTGGCCCAAGAAGGAGCCCAGCGCGCCGCTTCCAGGACCGTCTCCAGGTCCTTATCGCCTACGGGATCGGGCTTGTATTTACGAATGCTTCGCCTGCCCTTTATCACATCCATCAGTTCCATATGCGCTTCCCTCTTCTACTATTTGCTGACAAATTATAACTTATAGCCGATTTCAAAATCCATCCAAGGCATAATATCGACCTTGTTAAAGTACTGTTGCACCTCCGGATAATCGGGCGTATAATTGCACAATCCACCGATGGTCACGAACACAAACAGGAGGAGGCCTTGGTGAAACAGGTACAAAAAAGCGGGAAAATATTCCACGTCTGCGAGGTCTGCGAATGCGCCTACGCTGAGAAGGAATATGCGGAGCAGTGTGAGGAGTGGTGCAAGGAATACCACCGCTGCAACATGAAGATAATGAAGCACCGCGTCGATCTTGACAAGATCGATCAGGAATAGTAAGGGTCTTCATAATCCCTGTATTGGAACCTATTGGAACATCGACAATAAGAAAGAGGCTGGGAACCAAGTCCCAGCCTCTCTTTTTTCTCTGATTGCAGTAGATTTACCGCTTGTTCCGTGAAGGATTAACGGTGGTGTAACACTTGCTGCAATACACTGGCCTGTCACCACGAGGCTCGAATGGAACCTCTGTGCTGATGCCACACTGTGCGCAAACAGCAGGATACATCTGCCTCTTAGCACCAAAGCCACGTCCGCCACGCTCCTGCTTCTTTGCAGCACGGCACTCCGGGCAACGCTTGGGCTCATTAGTGTAGCCCTTCTGAGCAAAGAATTCCTGCTCCTCGGCACCGAAGGTGAAAGTGCGGCCGCAATCATTGCACTGCAACTGCTTATCGGTGAAGCTCATTGGATGACCTCCTTTCTTCAAATACTGTGCTGAACTTGGTCATCCAATGTACTGTGCTAAACCCTGACTTTGAAGAGATGATTCTGAGGAAGGGACTGCGGGGTTGCCGGTCGAACTTGGTAACCTTGATCAAGCCACTGGCACGAGGATACTACATAATTTTAATAAATGCAATAGGGTAATTTACAATTAACTCAAACTGCCGTTCCAATAGCGATTTGGTGTAGTCCCGGTGTTAAAGATGCCATTATCCCTTTCCGTATACCTGACTGCCGAACTTGAACCCCAGAATATCCACCATTTTGCGCTTGCTGGGCTCAGGCCCGGCTTTCTTGGATGAGCTGGCTTCAACCTTCTTGACGAAACGCAGCGTATTGTCGACGTAAAGCCGGACGCTGCCGGAAACCTTGCCGGACTGCTCGGATATATTAGCCAGCGGATCCTGGTGGTAGAAACGGAAAACGCCCGGCCAGTCTACACAATAGTGCACTACGTTACAGTCTTTGAGGGGCACCTGGCCGCGGCAGAGGAACCTCCTGTTCTCATTGATGTAGCTGATCATTTGGTTCTCTTTGAGGTAACCTTCCATAGAATGGTGCAACACTGCGCCGTACATGTGCAGTTCTTCCTGGAGTATATATGCGTCTATCAGCGGGCGCCCGACGTGCAGGGATTCATCGAAATCGGCGGTCTGCTCGCCATACGCCAGCGCGCCTTTTATCGGAAGGCCATTTACCAGCGACTTGTACATGAGCCATGCTGCCAGCATGACAATCTTCCGAGCGCAGGCCTTGGAATCGTCCTCGGAGACGAGCACAATCGAATCAGAGAAAAAGACGGGCAGGACGATAGCGTCTGTGTAGCTGTGTGGCTTGCCCACCCTGTGCATATCAGCCTTGCTGGTAAGCAGCTCCTTGCCGTAGGTCTCGATGACACCGATAGCTTCCCTGATCTGGTTTATCTTCTTCAGCACATCGGCATGATTGTTGCGAAGCACCATCTCCTTGAAGCCCATAATATCGAAGAAACCCACAAAGCTGTTGCAGGTGACATTCCAGGTAGCCATATGGACCTTTTCTAGTATTCCGATAAGAATTGAAGATTTAAAATAACATCGACCGTTTCGGAATAATTTGCATATTATACACCCATTGTCGAGGCTCGGTGAAGGGGGACTCCGAGGTTAACTATTTGCAGGCTTTCTCCAGCAGTGCGGCGTAGCTCATTACGACGGGAGGTCGCTCGACAATGGAAAAGCCGCAGGCAACAGCTGTCGAAACCGTACGCTCGAAGCTATCAAGCGATACGTGCAGCCTGGGTTCGGCAAGCAGCCACCTGCCGTCGTCCCTAAGCATCGAGCGTATCTGTCCGAACATGCGCTCATGATCCGGCACCTCGTGCATCATCCAGAATGTTAGCGCAAAGTCGATTTGCTCCGCAACGCCGATGTCGCCCGGACGGCACAGCCGCAGCAAGATGCGATCCGCGACCCCGGCCCGCACCGCGCGTTTCTTGACCCTGTCCAGCATCTTCTGCTGCAGATCGACCGATATCACCTTGCCGTTCGAGCCGACAAGACGCGCCATGCCTACGGAGAAGTGCCCCATGCCACAGCCGATATCGACCGCTGTCATCCCTTCTTTAACATATGCGCCCAGCACCTTCTCCGGTTTGTGCAGCATGCGCCGCACTGGGTTATCGAAGGTGTAGGCGAACCACCACGGGCAAAGCTCGCGGTCGAGAAAGTGGATTTTATCGAATAGCTTCATTTTCCGAACCCCCTGTTAGTCCCCCATACGTTGGGGGACCATAAAATTGGGGGACACCCCCAAACCCCTGGCAGGAGATTTCTCTCCTGCACCTCTTCACTTTTACCCCGTCATTCCCTGACTTGATCAGGGAATCCAGAACCGACAATTCATGAATCGCCTCTACAGGATACAACCAAAACCCCACTCACTCAAGAAGAGAGGCCGGATGAAGACGAATCTACCAGATATAAAAAGAGGCCGAGATTAACTCCCGGCCTCTCAGTTAACCCTGTTTAAGAGTTATCTCCTGGTTCTGTTAGAACCGCCGCCAGCGGCATTGTAGCATGCGCTGCAATATACCGGTCTGTCGCCACGAGGCTCGAAGGGGACTTCGGTAGGCTTATTGCATGTTGCGCATACCGCAGGATACATCTGTCTGCGCGCGCCGTAACCGCCACGACCGCCGGATGCCTGCTTCTTGGCTGCCCGGCACTCCGGACAGCGCTTCGGCTCGTTGGTATAGCCCTTCTGTGCAAAGAACTCCTGCTCTTCAGCGCCAAAGGTAAAGGGCTTCCCGCAATCGTTGCATGTAAGTTGCTTATCGCTGTAACTCATTGGATGACCTCCTTTCTTCAAATACTGTGCTGAACTTCGGTCATCCAATACTTTGAGGTACTTTGCCTCTGAGAGACCTTCAATTGAGGAGCTCTAAGGGGTTGCTGGTAGAACTGGAAACCTTTGATCAAGCCACTAAGTCAAGCATACGCTACTATTTAGGCAAATGCAAGAGGGCAGCGATTCTCATCACAACTACAAGCTGACGGTTGTTAATTCTCCATTATCTCGACAGCTATTACCTGCGGATGGATCCTTGAAGACTTTTGCACTGGCTGCAATACACCGCCTTGCCGCCGTGAGGCGAGAAAGGAACCTCGGTGTGGGCGCCGCACTGGACACAAGTAGCTGGATACAGGCTCCTGCGGGAGATGCTGCTGCCGTTAGCGCGGTTCACTCCACGCACCCGATTCTTGGCCGCGCGGCATGTTGCACAACGCTTTGGCGCGTTGGTAAAACCCTTGCTGGCGAAGAACGACTGCTCACTGGCACGGAAGGTAAAACTGCTTCCGCAGTCGACACATTTCAATTTCTTATCTGTCAAACCCAAGGTGAGACATCCTTTCTTTATGACTGCTCTGAACACAGGTCATCCGGTATTCTAAAAACTTTTGCCTTGAAGAGACCTCTGTAAGGGGGACTCTAAGGGGTTGTTGATAGAAATGGGAACCCTAGTCAAACAACTGTCTCAAGGATACGCCACTACCTGAATAAATGCAAGGGCAGAACCCGAACTGCCAGCTACCCCACCCAGCTGACCACATACTCCATCTCCCCCGGGAGCGAGCCTATCTCGGGTTTCAAGGCCTTCCACTCCCCACTAAGGCCCGCCTCCCGGGCTGCAAGCTCGAAATGGCACATGGCTATCCCCATGTCTATCCGCTGCAGGTCGAAATGTACGAATATGTCGGCGGTTCTCTTGCGCATCCCGGTCCGTTTGAGATAGAAGTGGTACAGATCGGCCCCTTCCGCTTTGACAACCCGCCACGGCTGGCCGTTGACCGATGACGGAGCGAGCCTGACCATCTCCAGCGGAACTGAGTACTCGCCAGCTTCGTCCTCGCTGATAGGAGTAGCAAAATCCCTGTGGAAGAAGAGCTCTCCCCACGGCCTTCGATTCGCGGACCCCACAGCCCGGTGCATGGCCGAGTCCAGAGCGCCCATGCTGGCCCGACTGTATCCCGCGGGACTGATGGCGGGGAGCATCTCGTTGTGGCCCAGATTTATGGCACGGGCGAAGCTGCTCCTGTTGAACGTCCCCCCGAGCCAGCAGGTGCCCAGCCCCAAATCCGTGGCGCAGAGGACCGCCTCCTCGAAAACGTAGCCGAAATCCTCCAGATTCCTGTCGGCTTTCTCGACAGCACCGGCGAGGAACTGCCTGGCCCCGCTGACGAAGCCATATGTCCCGACAGCCCTCGTCCGCCACGACGGCCCCGACCTGTCCACGATATGAAGCCTCACATGCACGCCGAACGGACCTTTATCCAGGCGTGAGAGGCATCTCTCCAGCTCCGCCCTGGCCTGCCCGTCGAGAGCCCTGCCATCGTACGACCGGCAGGAACTCCGTTCCCTGATTACATCCATCACAGGCTTTTTGAACTTCATGTGAACATCTGACATATGTCTCGACCCGTTTATGTTCCCTGCTTCCACTGCTCGACTACAGCCTTGTATTTCTCATGGATCATCTTCTTATCGAACTCCCAGAACTCCTGGAGCATGGCATCGAGTTCGGCGTGCGAGAAGTACTTCTCAGTATCAGGGAAGAAGGCTTCATCCTCCCTCCTGATGTGCTCCGGGTAGAACTCGACTATGGTGGCCAGGCTGTCCAGCACCGTCTTCAGCGCCTCCTTGCGTCCGGCGACGCAGTCTTCCTTGGCCTGAACCAGCTCGGCGACCTGTTTCCGGGCGAATTTATGCTCCTCGACCAGTTCCTGCATGCCTTTCTTGTCTGTAGCCGACATATTCTTCTTGGCCAAATCGCGGAAAAGGATGTCCTCCTCCTTGCCGTGGTGCGTCTTGTCTGCGTAAGTCCTGATGAAATCGACCGCCGCGTCGATAAAAATGGCGTCGACGCTGTTCCGCTTGCGCATTATTGCTATCTGATCCTTTATGACGGCGATCATCTTCTCGATGAGGCGATGCTCGATCATCAAAGGGCCTCTAGGTTTCATATCGCACCTCCAGATATACTGCTATTGTTCGGCTTTGCCGGATTAGAAGCTTGACCGAACCCCCTATATCCCCCATACGTTGGGGGACATAAATAGTTAGGGGACACCCCTATAACCCTGGCAGGAGAAACCTCTCCTGCACTTCTTATCTGAACGCTCTCTCCTCTCTATTGCTTCCCCCTCTTTGGTTAAAGAGGGGGACAGGGGGAGTTCGTTCCCTGTCATTCCGGTGAAAACCGGAATCCAGAACGGGCGAACGGCCGTTCGCCCCTACTTACGACTTCTTCTCCTTCACCGCCGCGCCCGGGCACATCAGCCGCATCTTGCAGTTCACGCAGGACTTCTTCCTGCTGGCCGCGCCGCTGTATGCGGATATTGCTATCAATAACACCAGTACGATGGGCTGCGCCACCTGAAAGTCCTGCACCATGGCTACAATGCAGAATACAATCGGTATCAGGCTCAGCAGGCCATAGGTCATCGGCGCGAGCTTGACGCCTATGCTCGCAGCGAACCTGTCCATGCTGCCCTGCCTGAACATGAGGGCAGCCAGCTGGCCCCACCCGATGGGACAGCGCTTGCCGTAGTAGTAGCAATTGACGCATACCACCCGCCTCAGCACGACAAAGACCATCGATAGCGCCGCTGCCAGATAGAGCCATGCCGCTATGTGATAAAAATGCTGGAAGAACCAGCAGCAGGCCGTGCCCAGCCCTATCCAGACCAACATCGCAGCATTGCCGAAGATTATCTGGCCCATCCCGTACTGTTCGCAACCCTGCTCGTATATCTTGACTTCGCCTTTCTTCTGCTCCATCGTTCAACCTCCATCGACGGCACTTATCGGCTATGATTTACCGTACATCTTATCCATCATCCTGGTTGTAAGCGCTATGGCCGCCTTGCGCGGCATCAGCTTACCGCTTATGAAAAAGGTGATGCGGTTGCCCCGCCCCGCGATGTGGCTCGGCCTCCTCCCCAGCGCAGTAAGCGCCTCGGCTACGGTGGGCCCCGGCTCCATGACCCGCACCATCTTGGCGTTCTCGGACTGTGCCTTGGACTCCAGATAGCCCGGCGTATTGGTGGTGCCCGGCATGAAGCCCAGCACGTCCACGCCTTTCTTATGCAGCTCGGCCCACAGGCCCTCTGCCAGTATCAGGTTGTAGGCCTTGGTCGCGGCGTAGTTGGCTACATAGGGCGTGCCCTGCATAGCCGAAGCCGAGGACATCAGGATTATCCCGCCGTGCCCGCGCGCCGCCATCTTCGTTGCGAACTCATGTACCAGCGTCAGGGGAGCCCGCGTGTTGATTGCCAGCACCCGCAGCTTCTCCTCCAGTCCCCGCTCCACGAACATGCCCACCGGCCCGTAGGCGGCATTGCTCACCAGCAGGCCTATCTCCATGCCATCCGTGCGCTGCTTAATCTTATCGATGAAGCCCGGCAGCGAAAGGTCGACGGTCATGGTCTCGATCTGGCGCCCCGTAGCCTTGCGGGTATCCTCTGCCGTACGCGCCAGCTCATCGGCCAGCAGGTCGATCATTAGAACGTTTACACCCTTGGCCGCAATCTGTCGTGAGTATTCGGCGCCTAGGCCGCGCGCCGCGCCGGTGACCAGCGCCCACGGGCCGTACCTGGAGCTGAAGGTACCTGAAGCCGCCATAGCTCACCTCCGCAATGTTGTTGCCGTATTATACTAGAAGTCGTAACGATTTCCAAACCGTTCTCAACCCCCTGTATCCCCCATTCTTGGGGGAAATTTAAAAATGGGGGACACCCCTAAAACCCCGGCATGAGAATCTCTCCTGCACCTCTTGTACGAGACCCTCTTGGCCATGTTGCATCGACGCATAAATCGACGTATAATTTCGGCGCCTGGAGGTTTAACATGAGAGTACTTATTACTTATCATACTGTCAGCGGCAACACCAAGAAAGTCGCCGACGCCATCTACAAGGAGATCAGGGCCGATAAGGAGATGTTGCCGCTGGAGGAAGTCAAGGATTTAAAGGGATACGACCTCGCCTTCATCGGCTTCCCGATACAGGGCTACGGCCCGTCCAAGGAGGCCAAGGAGTTCCTTGAGAGTAAAGTCGCGGGCAAGGATATAGCTCTGTTCGTCACGCATTCCGCGCCCGAGGAGGGCGAACCGAAGCTTGAGGGATGGCTCGCGGCCTGCAAGATGGCCGCCTCCAGCGCCAATATCGTGGGGTTCTTCCACTGCCGCGGCCAGCTGGCGCAGAACATCAAAGAGATCATGCTCAAAAGCGATGATCCTCAGCTTGTCGCCTGGGCCGAACGCAGCGGCGAGACGCTGGGCCAGCCGGACAGGGGCCGTCTCAAGAAAGCGGCCATATTCGCCAAGGACGTGATGGCGAAATATAAGAAGTAGTTCGATAGTAAAGACATAAAAACCGTAGGGGCACGGCATGCCGTGCCCCTACATCGTTAACGATGTTCGACCCGATTCTCCTCAGCGCTCCCTCCTCCTCCAGATGTACAACATCACGAAGCCGAGCAGTATCGCACAGACGCCGAAGACCGCCGTGGCGGCAATCACCTGCGTCCTGTCTCCTGATGAGAGCGAGTCAGGGAAGCATGTGAGCCAAACGATGTAGAAGATGCACATTATCAGGAACAGCGTGAACGATACAGAGATGGCGCGGACGTTGCGCCTGTTGCGGGCCACCACGCTCTCCCTGTCGCTGAAGGCCTCCGGGCGTTTATCCTTATATTCCATGCGCCAGACCCGGACGCTGGACATTCGTCCCAGGAACTTCCAGCCAAACTGCTCGTAAGTAGAGCGATAGTCTTCACGCTCCTTGAACTGCAGGTCGCAGACGAAGCGGTATTTCTTAGGCTCGCCTTTTTTAAATCTCATCCACAGCGAGTTCCACTGCCTGAAACGGTCCATATGCCACCCCTCCGCGGCCATCCCCTCCAGCCATTCCTCCAGGTCCGCCGGAACCACATGCCGCCAGACCGGAAATACCACTATCTTCTTATCTTTCATAGCAGTCCCCCCGAATTCCTGTACAGCTCGGCGATGCGCCCCGCCTCCTCCTTGAGTATGGCGCTGCCCGCCGCGGTGATCTGGTATATTTTGCGCCGCTCCTCCTCAGCCACGGTCTTGATGAGCCCGTCGCCTTCGAGCTTGCCCAGGCTGGAATACACCGTGCCGGCGCCGAGCCTGATGCGCCCCCTGGTCAGCTCCTCCACGTGCTGCATGATGGCGTAGCCGTGCATGGCCTCCCGCAGCGAGAGCAGGATGTAGAACATGGTCTCGCTCATGGGGATGTAACGATTGCGCGCTTTATCAAGGGTCATGGCATCACCTCTATACTACGCTGTGTTATATCACGCTGTAGTATATCACGACGTGATATATATTGTCAAGAGGGAAAAATATGAATACAGTTTGCGAAGGAGATAATGGGGAAGTACAAGTAAGAATTTTGCTATGCTCTACAATTCTATGATCCACCAGCGGCAGTACCTTGATCCGCTACAATCCTCTGTGCCCATAGCCGAGCGTCGGTAAATTCGAAACAATCTTTAGTAATATGCGGAAACACATTGCGATACACATTAATTACTTCAGCTTGTTTTTCATCACTTGCAGCAATATTAATAACTCGTATCTCTGCTGATTGAGACATTGCTTCTCGAAAAAGAAAACCGGAAGCAATATCTGTGATAGGAAACGAATATCCGACAAATATAACTTTTTTTGCTTTTGATAAAGCATTAAAGGCTAATGACCAAATAAGGCGAAGCACTGGCTGATTTATTAAAGCCTCTTTAGTAAGAAGCGGCGGAACCATAAAAAATTCTTGTTCGAGATGCATTTCTATAGTGCTACGAGGAGGTATACGACGGTCATATATTCCTGACCGTTCAGGGGGCATCCAATCTTCATGATGAACGATAGCATCAATAGAATAAGGAGGTTCATAACCTCGACGAATTCTCCAATTCACTGAACCATGAAGCTTGAGGAGTAACATAGCTGTAGTATCCATATCAACCAATGCTGCTCCAACACAAGTCTTTGATGGCTGGCAAAAAAATCCATATCCCCCATCAGGATGCCAATATAGCACTTGCGGCATTGTAGGTACTTCACTAACAGGATTAGATTTAAATAATTCTTTATCAAAGATATCATCGTAATTAAAAGTGACACATGTAACTTTGTTTCTTACGCATAATCCTGCAAAAGTAGCTATGTCCTCTGAATAAATCTTTTCGGACGCAGCTGTTACCATTTTTTGTACAAACGCTTTTTGTAAATCTGATAACAGCAGCCCTAGTTCACCTGAAGCCCCACGCTCTCTGTCATATGGCATCTTTCCATATAAACGTGTCATTACGCGTTCCAAGTCAATTTTCTCACCGTGTACTGCTAATTCCATCTCAAGTATTCGTCGTGCATGAGGAAAATCCTTGTACTTCTCAAGCAATTGCTTACAATTGTAATCATCAACTAATAATGGGGCGGAAGGAACAAAAGCCTTTGTAAACCCTGCTCCTAACACAAGAACCGTATTTTCCGTCAACTCCATATCAAAGCTCCTTAAAAATCTGGGAGAGTCACAGATTCGGCCTACGATAATCTATATTACAAATAGACGTTGCTCCATTATACCCAAATGTAAAATGAAAGCCAAACATTGGGGTCGGTCAAATAGCATGATGACAGGAGGATTTTCGAGGGAAAAACGTAGGGGCGATTCATGAATCGCCCCTACAACGTAAATCGAATTGATAGATTATCGTTCCAGAGCTATGGCCATGCCCTGGCCGCCGCCCACGCACAGCGTGGCCAGCCCGCGCTTGAGGTTGCTGCGCTTCATCTCGTGCATCAGCGTCACCACCAGGCGCGCGCCGGTGCAGCCGATGGGATGTCCCAGCGAGATGCCGGAGCCGTGGATGTTGGTCTTATCCATGTTGACGTTCAGCTCGCGTATGCAGCCGATGGCCTGCGCCGCGAAGGCCTCGTTCATCTCAATGTTATCGAAATCGCTCAGCTTGAGTCCGGTCTTAGCCAGCAGCTTGCGCACGGCCGGGATCGGGCCCAGGCCCATGTAGGCCGGGTTCAGCGATACAGAGGTAAAGGCTGTTATTTTGGCCATCGGTTTGATGCCCAGCGATTTGGCCTTCTCCGCCGCCATGAGGACGACGGCAGCAGCGGCATCGTTCACGCCCGAGGCGTTGCCCGCGGTGATGGTGCCGTCCTTCTTGAACATGGTGGGCAGCTTGGCCATCTTCTCAAGGCTGGTGTCCATGGGACGCTCATCGACGGCGAAGTTAATGGGGTCGCCCTTCTTCTGCGGGATGACGACGGGGACGATCTCCTCCTTGAAGATGCCGTCGGCGATGGCCTTGCGCGCGCGGTTGTGGCTCATGAGGCCCAGCTCGTCCTGCTCCTTGCGCGTGATGCCGTACTTGGCCGCGATGTTCTCGGCGGTGACGCCCATGTGATAATCGTAGAACGTTTCGAGCAAGGCGTCCCAGAGGAGCAGGTCGTTCATCTCGGCATGCCCGTCGATGTCCATGCGGTAACCGAAGCGCGCCTTGGGCAGGGAATACGGCACGGTGCTCATGCTCTCCATGCCGCCGGCGACCACGATATCGGCGTTGTCAGTCATGATGGCTTCGGCGCCCAGCGCGATGGCCTTCATGCCCGATGCGCACAGCTTGTTGATGGTGAACGCGGGCGTCTCTTTGGGGAGGCCGGCGTAGACCGAGGCCAGACGGGCGGGGTTCTGCCGGTTACCGGCGAAGAGCACGAGGCCCATGACGACCTCATCGATCTGGACCGGCTTGAGCTTCTCGTCCCACTTCATGTGCTTCTTCTCAATATCGATGAAGCGCTCGTCCTTGAGCTTGTCCGGCCCGAAGGCCAGCATCTCCTTGCCCGTCTCGGGGCGGATGCCGGCGCGCTTGACCGCCTCATGGATGGCGGTGGTGCCCAATTGCACAACGGGGATGTCCTTGAGCGTGCCGCCGAAGTTGCCTATGGCCGTCCTGGCCCCGCTTACAATCACTACTTCTCTCATTGATAAACTCCTTACCTTATTTACAAAGCGAAGCCCGATTCCCATGGAATCAGGCCTGTCACATTAAATCGACCGCTAATACATGCCGGGTATAATTATAGACTTATAAGTCGATTGGTTTCAATGTCGCGATTGTCCAAATCCCCCTTAGTCCCCCTTTTGTAAAGGGGGATTTAGGAGGATTTTTTGAAAAATTAGGGGACACCCCTAAAACCCTGAAAGGAGAGAAGCTCTCCTGCACCTCTTTACCACCCGACCCGTCATTACGGCGAAGGAATCCAGAAAGGGCGAATGGCCATTCGCTCCTACGGAAACCGCCTTTGGTGGGCACAGCCCACCCTATCAGTCGCATCTGTCATTCTGAGCGAAGCGAAGAATCTCGTATGCCCTCTATTTGAAACCGCGATGTAGGGGCACGGCGCGCCGTGCCCCTACGAACAAACACAAACCCACCCCTTGACAACCGATCAAATCGATGATATATTTCCAACCTGGAAGTAATTTATCGAAAATAATATGGCAGATAACACAGAAAAACAGCCCTCATCTGATCAAATAGCTCAGCTGGTAGAGTGCATGACCGAGATAATCTCCCGGGTCGCACCATCGCATCGTGAGTCACTGTTTCAGCTCATGAAACAGGCTGAAGGTAAAGAGGCGAGTAAAGAATCATCTCAATCTTGCCGGAGAGCAAATTCCATACATGCTCATTTTGAGACATTCCACCATATGAAGAATCGGCCCGTCCCTCCATTCCCACCATTCCCACCTGCTATCTTTCACCGCATGAGTACTGTTCTGGGTCGAGGCACCAATCCCACGATGGGAGAGCTGAGCAAGGCGCTGTCTTTGCCGCTTTCAACTACAACGCGAATAGTGAACATCGGTGTGGGTCTCAGGTTTGTACAAAGGCAGCCCGATGCCGAAGACGGCAGGATCGTCAGGGTGTCACTGACCGAGGACGGACGAAGGTTCCATAAAGCTATCATAGATGTGCAGACACAGGATGCTGCGAAGGTTCTCGGTTGTTTGACGCCCGAGGAAAGGGGCATTCTGCTCACACTTCTGCGCAAAGTGGCAAACTCTATCGAGAACGGATGATCTATAGTGATTATATTTCCAATATGGAAATAGTTTAGGTGTACCTACGAGTGAGTTAGAACCAGTCTAGAACAGGAGCAGACGATATGGCTGAAGAAAAAAGCGTCATCGTGACGCGCAAGCTGACCAAGATATATCCCGGCAAAGTGAAAGCCGTCGACGGCATCGACTTTGAGGTAAAGGCCGGCGAGATATTCGCCTTCCTCGGCCCAAACGGCGCCGGCAAGACCACCACCATCAAGATGCTGAACACGCTTACCCTGCCCACCTCGGGTAGGGCCATAGTGGCCGGATTCGATGTGGTCAAACATCCGGCCGAGGTGCGCAAGCGCATCGGCTATGCCGCACAGGATATAGGTGTAGACGAGCACGCCACCGGGCGCGAGAACCTGGCGCTGTACGGCCATTTCTACCGCCTGGATGAGAAGACCCTGAAGCGGCGCATCAAGAACATCCTCGAGATAGTCGGGTTGACCGAATATGGGAACAAGATGGTCTCCTCCTATTCCGGAGGCATGCGCAAGCGCCTGGACTTGGCTATGGGACTCATCCACCGCCCTCAGATACTGTTCCTTGATGAGCCGACCACCGGCCTGGACCCGCAGACCAGGTCACATATCTGGGAATACATCCAGAAGCTGGTGCAGAAGCTGGGCATGACCATATTCCTGACCACTCACTACATGGATGAGGCCGACAAACTGGCCAGCCGCATCGCTATCATAGACCTGGGCAAGATAATCACTATGGGTACCGCCGACGAGCTCAAACGCTCCATAGGCGGCGACGTAGTGACGCTCTCGCCGTGCGAAAGCGGCGCCGATGCATGCAAGGCTTTCGTCGCCGGCGCGGAGGCGGCCCTGTCAGACAAGCCTTTCGTGGTGGGAACCAAAGCTGCCGAGAGCGAGTTAGCGATATACGTTAAAGACGGCGCCTCGGCGGCACCGAACATCATGCAGATACTTACCGAGAAAGGAATTGCGGTGCGGACGCTGACCGTCTCGCGGCCGTCGCTGGACGATGTGTTCCTGAAATACACCGGCCGCACCATACGCGCTCAGGAGGGCACACGCACCACCATGGCTCAAATACATCGCATGCGCGACAGGAGGCGAGCAGGATGAACGCTCTTAAAGATACCTGGTATATAACCCTGCGTGATCTCAGAACACGCATCCGCATGCCGATATTCCTGTTCATGAGCATGGCCCAGCCTATACTGTTCCTGCTGCTGTTTCCCCAGATATTCAACAAGATGGGCAGTAGTATGTTACCAGCGGGCATCAGCTACCTGCAGTTCTTCGCCCCGGGTATATTGGTGATGACGAGCCTCTTCAGCGCGGCATTCTCCGGCATGGGCATGATAATGGATATGGATACGGGCATTTTGTCAAGACAGATGGCCACCCCGGTGACACGCGTCTCCATCATCTTGGGACGCGTTATCGCAACGGTGGTGGTGATACTGGCTCAGGCCATTGTAATGCTGGTAATTGCACTACTCATGGGGGTGCACATAAAGACTGGCTTCGGCGGGGTGTTGCTGTTACTTCTCCTGATCGGGCTGCTCGGTACATCGCTCTCTGCCTTCTCCAACGGGATGGCGCTCCTGCTGAAAAGACAGGAAACCCTGATGGCGACTGTCAACCTTTTTACCATGCCGCTGATGTTCCTTTCGACGATGATGACGCCCAGCCAAACGGTTATGGGGGGTGTTCCTATCTCTTTGCTGCCACACTGGCTCGATATAGTGAGGCATTTCAATCCTATTGATTACACAATAGTGGGCGTGCGCGATTTGGTCATAGGCAAACTCGACCTGACCTCTGGTGCATATGTGCATTCATATCAATATATCGGGGCTGACTTATGGCACTCTTTTACAGTGCTGGGCGTTATGTCGGCGGTTCTGGTTATTTTTGCTACGCTGATGTTTCGCAGGAGAGCGGAGTAGCGGTAACAGGAATGTCTTAAGTTTTAGCCTGATGGGGGATCGGATCGTAGAGAGGAGCTAAACTTGGAATATGCGATTCAAACAAAGAAACTTGTAAAGAGGTATGGGAAGGGATTCACCGCCCTTGACGGGGTCTCTTTGAACATAAAGAAAGGGGATGTGGTCGGGTATCTCGGGCCTAACGGGGCGGGGAAGACGACAACGATAAAAATACTCACCAAGCTTATCAAGCCTACAGCGGGACGGGCGTACATAAACGGTGTTGATGTTACCCGTCCGTCGATGGAGGTGCTCAGCAAGGTCGGCTCCTTGATAGAGGTCCCTGGGGTCTATGAATATCTCACCCCTGTTGAGATGCTGACCTATTTCGGGAGGGTCTACCGTATTGATAAGAAGGTGCTTGATCAGCGAATTAAGAAGACTCTGCGCCTGGTCAAGCTATCGGATTGGGAACACAAAAAGATCGGTTCGTTCAGCACCGGTATGCAGCGCAGGCTGGCTATAGCAAAAGCGATCCTTCACAAGCCGGAGGTTCTATTACTGGATGAACCAGTACTGGGGCTTGATCCTGCAGGAATTAGAGATGTGCGTGAGCTGATCCAGCATTTTCAAAGCGAGGGCATGACCGTTTTCCTGAGCTCTCATCTCCTGGGAGAAGTCGCTGAGGTCTGCAACAGCGTTATCTTCATTGACAAGGGAAAGGTTGTAGAGTCAGATGATATGAAGGACATCGCCGGGCGGCTGGCATCGAAAGCCGTCAGGGTGGAGTTCCCCAGGCCTCTTTCGAATGAGGAGATTGCGATGATACAAGCCGTTAAATCGGTGAGCAAAGTAGAGGCAGTAGACAATGCAGTTCTGATTTCATTCGAAGGCGGATCGCATACAAGTTATCAGATACTGCGGGACCTGGCCGGCATGAATCTGGAGATCGTTTCTTACAACCCGGAGAGAATGGGGTTCGAGGATTACTATCTCTCTCTAGTGGGAAATGAGAGGGGGATAAAGTGATGACATCGTTTGGCAGCGACCTGTATTATACATCCCTTTCATTGAGGTTTGAGTTTATAAAACATTTAAGGCGCAGAAGGCTTCTTATTGTCGGGGCGCTGGCGGTCATAGTGCCCTTGCTGTTCCTTATCAGTTCGCCTGATACCGCTGATCAGTTTGCATCCAACAGCCTGACATTCGTGAGTTTTCTGATAATCATTTCCGGGGCGATGTTTGCGGGAGATGCGATATCCGGTGAGTTTGAGAAGAAGACGGGGCTGCTGCTATTTCCAACGCCACAGAGGCGCGTGTCTATCTTCGCAGGAAAATATTTGGCAGCGCTTGTTGCTACATTGCTGGTAGTCTCCATCTATTACATAGTTGTGACCGTGGAGATCATCGGGTTGTTTGGTGCAGGAAGTATCCCTGTGGAGTTAGCCAAATCATATTTAGTGGCGGCGCTTTATTCATGCAGCGTGGTGAGCATCATCTTTTTTTTCAGCAGTGTTTTCAAGAAGATCATTGTGTCTACGCTTATCGGCTTTTTCTTTCTGTTCATGATATTACCTATCTTATCAATGGTTGCGATGCTATTGGACGTAGAGCCGTGGTTTATCGTGACCTACCCGGCAGGCTTGATCACAAATGTGCTGGGTGCGATTAGTCTAGGTGCGTCTCATGGCGGGGAAGATTTCATGGCCAAGTTTACTCCGGACTTTGGTGTGGGGATTGCGGTGATTATTGTGTACGCGATCGTTTTCTTCCTGGCTGGCACGTGGATAGCCAACCGGAGGAATATGGAGTAAAGGGAAGCGCCTAGGTGGAAGTCGACTCATCTATCCAGTCGAGGTAATCCTTATTGCCGCCGACGATGGGTAACGCAATTATCTCTGGGATTGTATAGCTGTGTTTCCTCTTCACTGATGCGATGAGCTTGTCCAGCAGGTCCGCCCTCGTTTTTACAATAAGGAGGGACTCGTCTCCGGAATCGATCTTCCCCTTCCACCAGAATTTGGAATGAACCTTGGGCACGATATTGACACAGGCCACAAGCTTCTCGCCAAGGAGCATATCGGCTATTTCCCGCCCGTGTCCGTGCGTCCCCGTCGTGATAAAGACTACAATATATTTCTCACTCGCCATTTCCTTCTACCTTCGCGAGCTTGACCTTGCCCCACACCCCAAGCTTGTCGCCTATGATTATGACTACCCCCGACACGCCGTCGATAGACTGCGCCAGCTTTATGGCTGCCGGGATGTCATCCGCCTTGAGAACTATGTTCGATACGGCGGTGGCGGCGGCATCGGCCAGCGCCGTCGAGGATGAAAGTACCACGACGGCATCGGCCAGCCCGAAGTTCAGCGAGTGCCCCACTGTGCCGGACGATGTACAAACGCCCAGCGGGCTGTCCTCAGGGGCCACCTCTATGGCCAGCTTGCCGCTTAAGGGGCTGTCACCGGCGAAGATGCCGACCCGCCTCGGCTTCTTTGTACTGATGAATATGTCCCCCCCGTTCTCCACGATGACCTCGGCCGAGCGCTTAAGCAGGGCATGCCCGACATCCTCGGCTATAGCCCCGGCCACTGCGGCCATCGGCCCCACGCTGGCCTTCTTGGCAGCCCGCGCCATCTTGGTGACTATGGAGGGTGCGTCCCCGGATGCATCTATAGGGTCCAGTGCCACCAGGAAATCTAGATGCTGGTCGATATAAGCTTCCAGGTCGGCACGGCACCTTTTTATTTCCGCCAGGGCCTCCACCCGGAAATCGCCTATCGCGCTTATCTGGAGATCGCTCTCCTTGACTACAGCGCGGAACGATACAAGATCGGAATCCTTGACCCAGTTGTGGTAGGTACGCAGTTGCCCCATTACAGATAAACCCCCATGGCTCGGGGCGGGCAGGCCAGAACACAGAGCTCACAGGCGGTACACTCGGCCGAATCGAATTTAACCATCCTGGTCTTGTGATCGAGGGATAAGGCACCTGATGGACAGACAACCACGCATACGCCGCAGTGTGTGCAGCGCGCATCGTTGCGCCTCACATCCTGGCCCAGCGACTGTATCTTCACCCCCGCGCTCTGAAGGTACTTGATGCCCTTATCGTAGTTCTCCTTGGTTCCGGAGAGCTCCATCACCATCCGGCCCTCTTCATTGGGCATGATCGAGGCTTTGAGCACGTTCAGCACCAGGTCGTAGTCCTTGACCAGCTTGTATATTATCGGTTCATCCACCCGCCGTGCGGGAAAATGCAGCACCACTCTCTTCTTAATAGCCATCTCTCAACCTCACATCGGGCCGAAAAAGCCCGTTTAATATCGACCGGCGCATCATAGTTCCTTCTGTTCTATGGGACGCTCGTTGAACGGCTTCGCCGACAGTCCCGACTCGACGCCCGGTAATGGCGCGACGGCCTCCGTGAGCAGGAACTTGCCCTTCGCTATCCAGTCCTTCAATGTATTAGCTATCTCCAGCGCCCGCGGGTAGCTGGAAAGCGATGCCGTAGGCACCTTCTTATTCTGCAGCACGACGATGCCGCTCTTGAGCTGGGCATAGCTCACCTCGCCCACGATATCCGGCTTGCGCTGAGAGTAGGCATCGCTGTAATCCACGACCGCGGCATAGATATCCTCGTCCTTGACTGCCGTATAGCGCAGTATCTCCTCGTTCAGTATCGGTATCGGCACGCCGATGCCCACGGTCATCGTCGGGCCGTAGCCCAGCATGCTGGTTCCTACCAGCCACCGCGGGTTCATACCCTTGAGATCGCCGATGACCGCCAGCGTCCCGGCCCCGCGCCTGGGCACGCCGTTGTCCCCCCTGAGCGCGGCCGGGCTATGCTGCGTGCCCTGCCAGGCCACGTAGCCGACACCGCCGCCCAGGAATATCCTGGTGCCGATGCCGATGGTCTTGTAAAAAGGATCGTTGAGCAGCGGCGAGAGCTGTCCCGCCGAGCAGTAGTTGGCGTTGCCCAGGTTCGGTTTGAGCACGCCCAGGTAGGTATATATCGTCTTGTCCGACAGGTTTACCGCCACGTTATAGTTCTGATAGGCGTTCCTCATATTGAAGAGGACGGCCTCATTCAAATCCTTGAGACATATCCAGCTCTCAAGCTTCTTGCGCGGATAGCAGTCCGTGCCGTAGGCGGTAGCTACCAGCCGCACGTCCTTGCCGGCGACCAGCGCCTCGATGACGTGGCCGCCGCCGTAGTTGAAGGCGCCGGGGTGCACCCGGTTGCGCGGGTCGTCATCGGGCATGGCGGTGGCGCCGAGGATGATATCGACGGCTGCGACCCCGGTATAGGCCGGGATATCGTTCAGATAAACCCTGCCGCCGCCGAGCTTGATGCGGGGCTTGGTATGTCCCAGATTGAAATAAGCGCTGGAGCTGCACATCGGACCGAAGGTGCCTGTGGTGACAACGTCCACCTCGCGGGCAACTTTCTCCATTCCCTTCTTGGCCACCAGGTCGATTATCTCTTCGGCGTTGACCACGACCGCCTGGCCCTTTTTGATTTTCTCGTTGATCTCAGATATAGTCTTGGCCATCCTTCGCTCCTTCGCTAAGCTCCATGCTCTGCTAATTCAACCCCCTTTATCCCCCACTCTTGGGGGAAAAGAGGGATAGGGGACACCCCTAACACCCTGGCAGGAGAGAAATCTCCTGCACCTATTTCCTCGAACCGTCATTCTGGTGAAAACCGGAATCCACGGCGGGCGAATGATTACTCGCCCCTACACACCCCCTCATCCTCTTGCCAAATGGTCATTGCGACCGGTTTTACTCTCATCACTTCCGATATTCAGCTTCTCCTCGATGCGGGCCAGCCTGTCCAGCATTCCCTCCTGCTCATCAAGCATGGCCTTTATCGCCTCCCTGTCGTGCTCAAGCGCCTCCTCGGGGCGGCCCCGCCTGACGACGCGGGCGGGCACGCCGACCACCGTCGTCTTCGGATCGAGCGATGTCACCACCACCGAGCCGGCCCCGATCCGCGCCTCATCACCGATAACGATGTCGCCCAGCAGTATGGCCCCAGCACCTACAACCACTCCGTTACCCAGCGTAGGGTGACGCTTCTTCTTCTCATGTGTAGTGCCGCCGAGAACAACGCCCTGATAAATCAGAACGTCGTCGCCGATCTCTGACGTCTCCCCGATGACCACGCCCATGCCGTGGTCTATGAAGAACCTCCTGCCGATCTTGGCCCCGGGATGTATCTCTATGCCCGTGACGAAGCGGGCGGCGTGCGACATCAGCCGCCCCGGCAGCTGCAAGTGATGGCGCCATAGGAAATGCGCTACGCGGTGGCTCCATATGGCATGAAGGCCGGGATAGCAAAACAGCACCTCGATACTGCTCCGCGCCGCCGGGTCCTTGGCGAATATCGTCTTTAAATCTTCCCTGAATACCCTAAACACGTTTCTCAGCCTCGTCAATCTTATAGAGATCGGTGCTCAGGTAGCGCTCCCCACAATCGGGCAGTATCACCACAATGAGCTTGCCCTTGTTCTTGGTCCTCTTGGCCACCTGCAAAGCCGCCCAGGCCGCCGCCCCCGATGATATACCAGCCATGATGCCCTCCTCCCGGGCCAGGCGGCGCGCCATATCTATCGCATCCTCATCCTTTACAGCGATGATCTCATCGATAATCCGGCGGTTCAGCACCGCGGGTACGAAGCCGGCGCCAATGCCCTGAATTCCATGTCTGCCGGCGGCCCCGCCGCTGAGCACGGGCGAGCCGGCCGGCTCCACTGCGATTACCTTGATGCTCTCCTTGCGCTGCTTCAGTGCCTCTCCGATGCCGGTGAGGGTTCCCCCCGTTCCAACGCCGGCGATAATGATATCAACCTCCCCGTCAGTATCGCGCCAGATCTCCTCGGCAGTGGTCTCCCTGTGCGCCTGAGGGTTGGCCGGGTTGGTGAACTGGTTCGGCATGAAACAGTTAGGTGTGCTGCCGACGATGCTCTCCGCCTCGGCGATAGCCCCGCTCATGCCCCGCTCGCCGGGCGTCAGCACCAGCTTGGCGCCCAGCGCCTGCAGCAGCCTGCGGCGCTCCCGCGACATAGTATCGGGCATTACAATTATTGCCTTATAGCCCTTGGCGGCGCAGATGGCCGCTAAAGCGATGCCGGTGTTGCCGCTCGTCGGCTCGACTATGGTAGTTCCTTTTTTAATCAGGCCGTCGCGCTCGCCGGCCTCGATCATAGCCTTGGCGATCCTGTCCTTGATGCTGGAAAGAGGATTGTAGTATTCCAGCTTTGCCGCTATGTCCGCCTTCCTATCCCAGTCCGCCAGCCATAGCTTGACCAGCGGCGTATTCCCCACCAGGCCGGTTATGTTTTCAGCGATGCGCTTCATTTCCAGTACCTTCCATGCAAATTCAGGCTACCATTTTAGAACATATATAGCATAGTATCAAGTTGAGACGGATTCCCAGTTATACCTCTGTTGTAGTGTTGAGATAGTAAAAATAGCCGATTATCAAGGCAAGTATAAATACGCGATGCCATTCGTACATTAGCCAGTCACGAAAATCCCTGTATCTTATACTCGGATCATTATTATCGATTCTCATAACCGATACTCAAGTCTATATACCATCTACCCGCTCTATCGTCCCCCCACCGACGACATGCGAACCGTCGTAAAAAACGACCGACTGCCCCGGCGTAATCGCCATCTGCGGCTGCGCGAACTTGACATTGACATTACCACCCGACAGCGGGGTGACGACCGCCTCCCCCTCGCGATGTCGATAGCGTATCTTGGCCTTGACCGCGATGGGCTTGTCCAGCGCATCAAACTCGATCCAGTTCAGGTTCGACGCTACGAGCTCATCACCATATACATCCGCCTTCGGGCCGATGATAATCGCATTGCGCTCAGCATCGATGCTGGTTACGTAAAGTGGTGACTCGGCTGAGATGCCCATCCCTTTGCGCTGTCCCACGGTATAGGACAGTATGCCGCGATGCCGTCCCAGCACATTCCCTTTAGTGTCGAGGATGAAGCCTGGCTCGCCTGCGCTGGGCATACGCTCACCCACGAAGCTGCGATAGTCCCCGCTGGCTACGAAACACACGTCATGGCTCTCCTCCCTGTCGGCTGAGGCCAGTCCCAGCGCCCTAGCTATATCGCGCACGTCCTCTTTCTTGAGTCCCCCCAGCGGCAACAGTATGCGCCCCATGATATCCTGCTTGAAAAAATAAAGGAAATACGACTGGTCCTTGCCCCTGTCGCGCCCCTTTTTCAGATGATACGTCGACCCATCATCTTTTTCGATGCGGGCGTAGTGTCCTGTAGCCACAAATTCAGCTTCCGCCCTCCGCGCCTCCTTCAACAAAGCGTCGAACTTGACATACTCGTTGCACCTGACGCACGGGTTCGGCGTGCGCCCGTGACTATATTCAGCGCAGAAGTGATCGATGACCTCACGGGAGAACAGGTTCCTGCAATCGGCAGTATGGTGAGTTATGCCGAGCTTCCGCGCCACAGACTGAGCCACATGGATGTCATCATCCGAACCATCGTCGGGCTTGACGCGTATCGTCAGCCCGATGACCTCGTAGCCCTGCTCCTTGAGCAAGGCGGCGGCCACCGATGAATCCACCCCGCCGCTCATTCCCACGATTACTTTCGACATGCTCGGTCCTTGTTAGATTTACAAAGTATTCAACCCTATCAACATCGACATTATATCGACATTATATAGTATATTCGCCCCCGTCTTATATCGGCTATAATGTGATAAAAATCATTGTATTCATACCGCGGACAGAATAAAATAATAGCCTTCGGAGGTGCGCTATGTTAGAGGTGGAAAACCTGAGTGTGAAGGTTGGGCAAAAACAGATTTTGGAAGGCGTCAGCTTCACTGTTGACATCGGCGAGACGCTTGTGCTCTTCGGGCCCAACGGCGGCGGCAAGACAACGCTGCTCATGGCGCTCATGGGTTTCCCGCGATACCAGATAACCAGCGGCCGTATCATCTACAAAGGGGAAGATATCACCCACATGACGGTGGATGAGCGCTCCAAGAAAGGAATAGGTATACTATTCCAGCGCCCGCCGGTGGTTCGCGGCGTGAAACTGAAAGATATGGTTAGGGCTTGTGTCGGTGAAAAGAAGGAGTGCCTCAGCATCGAAGAGCTAGCGAAGAAATTGAACATGACCGAGTTCCTCGATCGCGAGGTTAATTATGGCTTCTCCGGCGGCGAGGTCAAGAGGTCTGAGCTGCTGCAGCTGCTGGCGCAGGACCCAGACCTGGTGCTCCTTGACGAGCCAGACTCCGGCGTGGACTTGGTGAACATCGTCCTTGTTGGACAAATGATAAACGAGCTGTTGCACAAAGATAAGATGCGCAGCAGGACAAGCTCGGGCCTGATCATCACACATACCGGTCACATACTCGATTACGTCGAGGCCGACAGGGCGTGCATCCTGCTCAACGGCGGGATCTGGTGCCGCGGCACTCCGCGCGAGATTCTCAACAGTATAAAAGCCAACGGCTATGAGGGATGTGCAGCATGTCAAAAATAACAAAGAACAATAAAAGCGAAAAGGAAGCAAAACCTGCGGCTGCTCCTGTATCATCTACCGACGTCGACCTGAATAGCTATGTGTCTGAATCGGCAGAACTACCCTATCAAAAGGACCCGACCAGGCTTCCCTCGGAGGCCAAGAATCGCATGGGGGAGGTTGGGGTTATGGTAAGCGATACCAAATCGCGGGCTGGAACCTTCATACAGGTAGATCATTCCGTGGTGCACAGCACAGCCGAACAGGATGGCGTGGAGGTCCTGGGCACGAATATGGCCCTGGAGGCTCATCCCTGGCTTAAGGACTACTGGTGGAAGCTGGTGAACCCCGAGGCGGACAAGTTCACACAGTACGCCAACTCCCATCCCTTCAACGGCTACTATGTCCATATCGCGCCCGGCGTCAAGGCTACTTACCCCGTGCAGTCATGCCTCTACATCGCTAAGCATGGGCTGGCGCAGAACGTGCACAACATCGTCATAGTGGAAGAGGGCGCCGAGCTCAACGTTATCACCGGCTGTACCGTGGCGCCCGTAGAGGATGAGGGTATGCACATAGGTGTCTCCGAGTTCTATGTGAAGAAAGGCGGCAAGCTTAGCTTCACTATGATACACAACTGGGCGCCCAAGATGGCCATTCGCCCACGCACCGGCGTAACTCTTGAGGAGGACGCGGTTTATATGAGCAACTATATCTGTCTTAAGCCGGTGCGCACCATGCAGATGTACCCCACCGCCTGGTGCAAGGGCAGGAACGCCCGCGCCCGCTTCAACAGCGTGCTGGTTGCGCACACGGGCAGTACCTTGGACGTCGGCTCGCGCGTGCTGCTGCAGGCAGAGCAGACCAGGGCCGAGATAATATCGCGTACAATCAGCATGGGCGGAACAATCATCGCGCGCGGTTTCCTATCCGGTCAGGTACCCGACTGCAAGGGACACCTGGAATGCCGTGGGCTCATACTCGGCGAAACAGGGAAAATCCATGCCATACCCGAGCTCGAGGGGATAATCCCCGGCGTCGATTTGTCTCACGAGGCGGCGGTTGGCAAGATCGCCGAGGAAGAGATAGAATACTTCATGGCGCGCGGGCTTTCCCGCGACCAGGCGGTTTCGACCATCGTCCGCGGCTTCCTCAGTGTCGATATAGAGGGGCTGCCGCCGGACCTGGCGGCGCAGATACAGCGCGCCACCGACCTGAGCCAGCAGGACGCCATGTAGCGGCCCTCACCTTAGCCCTCTCCCCTGCGGAGGGAGAGGGTCAACCGATTCTTCCCTCCCTTGAGGGGAGGGAATATCAAAGGGAGGGTGAAAAATAGTATCCCGTGGGGGTAGACCTGCGTGTCTGCCTTGCAGGTTTCATATATTTTTCCAGTCTCTCTTTTATAAAGAGGGTTAGCGAAAGAAAGAGGTGCAGGAGATTTCTCTCCTGCCGGGGTATTAGGGGTGTCCCCTAATTATTTATGTCCCCCAACGTATGGGGGACCATCAGGGGGTTCGGTCATTGTTTCCCCCTTTCAAGGGGGATTGCAGAGGGTTACAATATTCTTAAAAGGATGAATCATGAACATATCAGATCGCGACAGGAAATTACTATGGACCAGGGCTGGCAGCAGCTGCTCCTACGATTACGGGGGCAAGAGATGCAACGCCAAGCTCCTCACCTATGTCAACGGCATGCTACATGCAATAGGCGACGAGTGCTGCATAGTGGGTGAGACGCAAAAAGATGCAAGGTATGTCGATGCTTTTCCGGAGCGATTTACCTATTACAACTTAATCCTGATGTGCAAAGAGCACCACAAGCTAATCGACAGCGATTCCAAGGTCTATACCGCCAAGATGCTCCACGAGATGAAGGACAGACACGAGGCTATTATCGAGCAGGAAACCAAGAAGGACGCTTATACACCGCCCACCAGGGCGAACGACGACGAGATCGTCAAGGCTGTGAAGAGAGCGCTAAAAGAGGCTGGAAAATAAAGTTCTATCATTGAAAGATAGACTGTGCCTGCCGGTTCCCATTCGTAAGGGCGAATCATAATACAGATTATGCTTTAATGAAATTGAAATCCTTAATCGCCGTACTCCGAGCCGGTAATCCGCTGGATACCCTCCGCTTCGCGCGCGACGTTCAATCGGTAATAAGAACGCAGTTCCTCTATGCCGCTATGGATTCCGGCCTGCTCGAAGCTTTGAAGACCCCTTCCGTGAGGGAAACGCTGGAGAAGAAACTTGACGTCAAGCGCCCTGAGATGCTTGAAGCTCTCCTGAACATAGGCATCGCGCTCGGCGAGATTTCCTGTAGAAACGGCGTCTACAACATCAGAGGCAAACGCTCAGCCGCGCTGGCTGGCGAGAAGGGCGACCCGCTCGCCGCGCTGGTTCAGGCGAATCTCACATACTACAACTCGTTCTATCTCGATTTCAACAAGCGGCTGCACGGCGCCGCACCGGACAACCGTCTCGGTGAGATCGGCGAGGTTGTAGCTAGGTGCTCCAAGCTTTACGAGCCTTTTCTGGAAGGATTCGTCGGCGATGCCGTTGCGGGAAAGGGAGCAATGAGGATTCTCGATATCGGGTGCGGCTCGGGTGTGTACCTGCGCAGCGCCTACCGGGCCAATCCGAACGTCTCAGGCATAGGTATCGACATGGATGCGGCGGTGGTGCAACAGGCACAGCGCAACCTCGTCGATTGGGGCATCGCTGGAAAATTCGATATCATTGCCGGCGATATCCGAACTCCTCCTGCCGCCATCTCTGGAACTTTCGATCTGATAATGCTGTTTAATCTCATTTACTACATCGAGAACGAGGAGCGATCCGTCCTCCTTCGTTCACTGTGTTCGATGCTCTCCACCGGCGGCACGCTGGCTATCGCGAATAACGTGCGCGATGGAGGCAAAGACATCAGCTCGGCACACCTTAATCTGGCTACAAGCTCGATGCAAGGCTGCACGCCGCTGCCGCTTCTCGAAGAGATGACTTCCCTTCTGAAAGGCTGCGGCTTTGAGAAGGTCAAAGTATCGAGGCTCATACCCGGGATATCATTTTACGGAATTGTCTCGACCTCCTGAGCACCTTGCGGGACGCACTCAACGCCCGGCTCGGTTGACTTTTCACACATAAGTTGCTATAAGTTATCTCCTGCAGGAACATGAATATGCCGCCCGCTAAAAAAGACGACGAGAAGATGAAGAGGCTCGAGGCTCAGGTGCGACGCGAGCGCGAGCAGTGGGACCAGAGCTATCGCGGCCAGGCCCTCAAGATACTGCCCCATATCTGCTCACACTGCGGCCGCGAGTTCACCGGCAAGCGGCTCAAGGAGCTCACCGTCCACCACAAGGACAACGACCACACCAATAACCCTCCCGACGGCAGCAACTGGGAACTGCTATGTATCTATTGCCACGATAACCAGCACACCAGGTCGCTGCAAGCCCACGGCTACGTGCCAGCGCAGCCGGGCGGAAGAGGAACACAAGCGACTTATAAGCCCTTCGAGAACCTAAAGGCACTCCTTGGAGAGAGGGTTTCGACCGACATTGCATACCGGAACATGAAGCCCGGCGAGGAAGATGATGTCTGCTCCCTGGTCACCCGCGTGTTCAACAGCTTCGTCGCCTCGCAATACGCCAAAGAAGGCGTCGAGGAATTTCTGAAATTCGTTAAACCTGATGCCATGGCCGCCCGCACGAAGGCCAGCGATTTCGTTCTGGTAGCGGAGACGAACGATGAAATAGCTGGGATGGTCGAGATGCGCGACGGGGAGCATATATGCCTTCTGTTCGTGGATGAACGTTTTCAACGGCAGGGCATCGCCGCAGAGTTGCTCAGGAGGGCGCTGGAGATATGCGTCGGCAAGACGGCGATAACGGTACACTCCTCCCCTAACGCTGTCGAGGCCTACCGGCACCTCGGTTTCCAGGCGACGGGACCCGAAGAAACCAAGAATGGCATCCGCTTTGTCCCTATGGCGCTCAATATCCAATAGTCGGATATACTCCTGCGCGACATCTTGACTTGGACTATGCGATGTTATAACCTCACAGAATCACAGCAAACCGCTTCAAGGAGGTAATCATGAACGCCATACACAGGACCATGGGTCACGTTTGCGAACACTGCCACCTGTGCAACTACGCCAGGGAACACAAGGACGGCAAGCTTTACAAGATCATGGATTCCCCCATCCACGGCAGCTGGTGCCCCTCATGGCAGGGATACAAGAAGCTGGAGGCGGAAGGCCAGCTCAATAGCCAGCAGAAGAAAGACTAGCCGCAGCCCTCACACTATGAAAAACATTCTGCGTATAATCGCCCTGACAAGCTTAATGCTAAGCACCATATCTGTTGCTGCTTGCAAACATGAAAGCCGCAACGTCATCGAGGAAGAGACGCCTGCCGCAACCGTGCAGGAGAGCACGCCGACCGCAACTGCCAGCATGCCGACCGTTACACCGACCTCGACTGGCGCAATAATCGTCGACCACCGCTGCACCGGCATCGGCGAGATACCGCAACAGTGGATAGAGCAAGCCAAGAGCGACCTGAATATAGCCTACGGCCACACATCGCACGGCAGCCAGATAACCGACGGCATGAGCGGGCTTGTGGATTTCGCGGGAGATTTATATGCATGGAATGAAGATGGCTCGGGTGGCGCCCTGCGGCTCAAAGATGGCGGGTTGGGAGAGGCCAGCGACCTGGGCAACCCGGACTTCACGGCATGGGAGGCGACAACCAGAGACTACCTCGACTCGCACCCGTCTACAAATGTGGTCATGTGGTCCTGGTGCGGCCAGGTCAGCGATGCTACATCCGGCGACATCGATACCTACCTCGGCCTCATGAGCGGGCTGGAGGAGGATTATCCCGGCGTCCGTTTCGTTTACATGACGGGCCACACCGATGGTTCCGGGCTTGAGGGCAACCTGCATCTGAGGAACCAGCAGATCAGGGACTACTGCGCAGCCAACGGCAAGGTGCTCTACGATTTCGAGGATATAGAAAGCTACGACCCCGACGGTAACTATTTCGGCGATAAGTACGTTACCGACAGCTGCGACTACGACGGCGGCAACTGGGCCATAGAATGGCAGGACTCGCACCAGGATGGTATTGACTGGTACCAATGCTCCTCGGCGCACAGCCAGCCGCTGAACGCCAATCTCAAGGCATATGCTGCCTGGTGGCTCTGGGCCCGGCTCGCGGGCTGGGATGGCAATGACTAATCGATGAAGAACGGCAAGGAGAAGTGTCATATGGAACTAAGACTTGTTCAAATCGATAAATCGGAGGATATGAATTTCATCCTGGGACAGACGCACTTCATCAAGAGCGTTGAGGATATCCACGAAGCGCTGGCCCAGGCCGTCCCGGGTATCAAGTTCGGGCTGGCGTTCTGCGAGGCCAGCGGCCCCACGCTGGTACGGGCGTCCGGGACGGACAAGGAGCTGATAAAGCTGGCGAAGAAGAACGCCTTGAAGCTGGGGGCCGGACACTCGTTCATTATCATGCTGGGCTCCGGCTACTTCCCTCTCAACGTGCTGAATGCCGTGAAGATGGTGCCCGAGGTCTGCTGCGTCTTCTGCGCAACCGCTAACCCGACCCAGGTGGTGGTAGCTGAGAGCGAGCAGGGCCGCGGCATACTCGGCGTTATCGACGGGTACAGCGCTAAAAAAGCTGAGACCGATTCCGATGTGGTCAAGCGCAAGTCGTTTCTAAGGAAGATCGGCTACAAGCTGTGAGGTCGATGGAGACAGCGTGAAACACAGTGCGGGATTAATTATGTACCGCCGCCGCGCTGCCGGCCTTGAGGTGCTGCTGGTGCACCCCGGCGGCCCGAACTGGGCTAAGAAAGATGCGGGCGTATGGTCCATCCCCAAGGGCGAGTTCGAGGAGGGGGAGGACGCGCTGGACGCCGCAAAGCGCGAGTTCCGTGAGGAGCTGGGGGTCGCACCTGCGGGCGATTTTATACCACTTACGACTGTTCAGCAGAGCGAGTACAAAACAGTGCACGCCTGGGCTTTCGAGGGTGACTGTGACACCTCGTCCATAGTAAGTAATACCTATACGCTGGAATGGCCGCCGAGGTCGGGGAAGCAAAAAGAGTACCCTGAGGTCGACCGCGCAGCCTGGTTCACTATCGGTGCGGCCAGATCGAAGATACTCAGGGGTCAGGTTCCGCTGCTCGACGAATTACAGAAGAGATTCGGCGGCGTGAATTGACTGTCGATTGAGCGCGTTTGTGCGCTGCCCCTTATAATATTAAATATCCCGGTCTTATCGGAAAGGGTATATTATGGACATAAATATCAGAGAAGCCACAATGAAAGATGCAGGTGGCATCGCCGAGGTGCTGAAGAAGGCGGATAAGACCGTGTACTCGGCACCGACGCCCTATGCTACAACCCAGGAGCGGATAGCTACCAATCTCAAGATGTGCAACACTGGTAAGAGCCATACTGTCTATGTGGCTGAGAAGGAAGATGGCAAGATAGTCGGCTACGTCTCGGCACACTGGCTGCCCTACCTCTTCCTCGATGGGCCGGAGGGCTATCTCTCTGAGCTCTTCGTCCGCGAAGAGCATCGCGGGGATAAAATAGGGACCAAGTTATTAGAGACGGTGAAGAAAGAGGCCAGGAAGCGCGGCTGCTCCAGGCTGCTGCTCTTAAACAGCAGGAAGCGCGAGTCCTACCGGCGCTCGTTCTACAAGAAACATGGCTGGACTGAGCGGGAAGAGGCGGCCAACTTTGTTTACAACCTCAAGTAGGAGGCCGATATCGGCAACAGTAAAGCAAAATCTCAAACCAGCGAAACAGCCACCCTGGCCGGCGGTTGCTTCTGGTGCCTCGAAGCTGTCTTCAAAGAACTGATGGGCATTGATCGCGTCGTCTCCGGCTACATGGGTGGCGCGGTGCCGAATCCAAGCTATGAGCAGGTGTGCACCGGAGAGACGGGGCACGCAGAAGCGGTGCAGATCACGTTCGATCCGAATATCATATCATTCCGAGATATCCTCGACGTATTTTTTTCGGTACACGACCCGACGACGCCGAACCGCCAGGGCAACGATTTCGGCACGCAGTACCGCTCGGCCCTCTTCTATCACAGCGATGAGCAGAGAGCAATCGCCGACGAAACGATAAAAAGAATCGACTCGTCGAAAACATGGAGCAACCCGATCGTGACGGAAGTCGTGCCCTTCGATAAGTTTTATCCGGCTGAGGACTATCATCAGAACTATTACGAAAACAACAGCGCACGGCCCTACTGCCGCATCGTCATCGACCCCAAACTGTCCAAGCTCCGCAAGCAGTATAACCACAAGCTGAAAAAGTAACCTTGGAATCAGTCCATATATGGTGATTCCTAAAAAGAGGTGCAGGAGAAAAATCTCTTGCCAGGGGTTTGGGGGTGTCCCCCATTTTTCTGTCCCCCAACGTGTGGGGGACTACAGGGGGTTCGGACGACGGGTTTCCTCTCGACGATTCCATACTCGATTGACCTTCCCTAAATTATGTTTTATCCTTAGCGATATCATGAAAGAGAAGCTCATCGTCGGCGTGGACCTGGGCGGCACCAAGATAAATGCCGTCCTGTCCGACGATTGCGGCAACATCAGGAAACGCGAGCTAAGAGAGACACGCGCCAGCGAGGGCCCGAACGCAGTTATAAAACGCATCGTCGAAGCGATTAAAGCTGTCTCATCCAGCAGTAAGGTCGCAGCCGTAGGCATCGGAGCCGCTGGCATCATCGATGTTAAGACAGGACTTATCACCACTTCCCCGAACCTTCCAGGCTGGCGCAACATAAAGCTGAAGGACATATTGGAACGGGACCTCGGTATCAAGACATATGTAGACAATGATGCTACCGTCGCGGCAATGGGGGAGCACCGGTTTGGTGTCGCAGTGGGATGCGACCATTTCGTCTGTGTGACCCTGGGCACCGGCATCGGCGGGGGCATCGTGACCAACGGCCAGATATACAGGGGTATCTCCGGGGGCGCCGGCGAGATAGGACACATGACGATCGATGTCAACGGCCCGCGCTGTGCATGCGGCAATACCGGTTGCTGGGAGGCGCTCGCGTCAGGCTCGGCGCTCGAGCGCGAGGCCAAGGCAAGGGTAGCAGAAGGCGCGAAGACGAGCATTCCTAAATATACCAAGGAGAGCAGCGGCAAAATAACTGCCAAGGGCATCTACCTTGCAGCGCAGGATGGGGATAGGCTGGCCAGGGAGCTCATCGAGCAGCTGGGATTTTACGTCGGGGTGGGGCTGGCCAACCTGGTGAACATATTCAACCCCCAGCTCATCGTTATCTCAGGCGGGGTCTCGCGAATGGGTGACATGCTGCTTGAGCCTGCCAGAAAAACAGTACGCGAGCGCGCCTTCGAACTTTCAGCGAAGGCGGCCCGCGTTGAAGTCTCGTTGCTGGGCTACGATGCCGGGCCGCTCGGGGCGGTGGCCCTGGCCCTCAGCGAACTGTCACGTTAGAGCTAGGCTACAGCCCCCGATTCCCTCAGCTTTGTGATCTCGGCCTTGGAAAAGCCCAGGTCCTTCAATATCTTGTCGGTATGCTCGCCAGGCTTGGGAGCAAGGTTCCTCACTTTGCCCGGCGTGTCCGACAGCTTGATGCCGATGCCGACCTGTTTCACTTTTCCCAGCTTGGGATGGTCCATCTCGACAACCATCTTGCGATGTAGTATCTGCGGGTCCTTCAAGGTCTCGTCGAGCGTATACACCGGAGCGACGCAGACATCCTTGGTGCGCAGCAGCTCGATCCATTCCTTCTGCGTCTTGGTCTTAAATATCTTCTTGAACTCCTCGCTTATCTGCCCCCACTTGTTCCAATCCCACTCGGAGTTCAGCAGGTCCTTCCTGTCGATAAGCTCGCACAGGTTGCTCCAGAACCATGGCTCCAGCGCGCCTATCGTGATATATTTGCCGTCCTTTGTCTCGTAGACGCCGTAGAAAGGTGCACCGCCGATGACCAGCATGTCGCCTCGTGTGGGCACGCGGCCGGAATCGAAGTATGTCGCCGCCTCGCCATGCATCAGCGATACGACGCCGTCGGTCATGGAGATATCCACGTGCTGCCCCCTTCCGGTGCGCTCGCGGGCGATCAGCGCCATGCAGATGCCCAGTGCCGCCTGGAAGCTGCCGCCGGAGTAGTCCCCGATGAGGTTCAGTGTCATCACCGGCGGGCCGTTGCGCGGTCCGATCATGCCCTGCGCCCCGCCGATCGATATATAGTTGATATCATGGCCTGGAAGCTGGGCGTAGGGGCCATCCTGCCCGAAGCCCGTGATAGAGCATAAAATTATTCGGGGATTAATCTTGCTAAGCGTGTCGTAATCGCAACCGAGGCGCTGCAGCACGCCGGGGCGGAACTCCTCGACGACGACATCGGCGTCCTTGGCCATTTTGTAGAGCACCTGCTTGGCCTCTTCCGTCTTAAGGTTTAGCCCGATGGCGCGCTTGTTGCGCCCCTCGGCATTGAAGACGCGCCGGCGTTCCGCCATGTCATCCTCCATCGACTGGATGGTCATAGATGCGCGCCCGCCGGCGGCCTCGATTTTTATCACATCGGCGCCCATGTCCGCCAGCAGCATGGTGCAGAACGGGCCCGGTCCCAGTCTGGTCATGTCTATTACCTTGATGCCTTCCAGTGCCATTACCATAGATCAATTCTCCTCCGATTATTTTTATGCACAAACCTGTTGCATCTTAAGTCAGGCTGTTCTTCCCTGTCAACTGAGCGATGTTGCTATACTACCGTCTGCGACAGTTTCTTTTTCAGCGGCTCCAATTTTGCGTTGTACTCCAAGCGGATCCTGCTTTCAATCTGTTGCCACACCGAGCTGCCCTCGACGTTCACACTCGCCACCGCGCTCCCAGATATCCCCAGCCCCTGAAGCAGCACACGCCTCTCGCTCTCAAGGTGGCTGTACTCTTTGCTGTATGTGCTATCCAGTTCAGCCTCCAGCTCCTCAAGGAGCTTCTTCACGCTGCCGATCAATTCGTCGATTGCGCCCTTCTTGTCGGACACCAGCGCCGTCAGCCCCTCCACCACGCGGTCGACAGCCTCCAAGGTCACCCCTTTATCGAAGCTGAGCGACCCCGCCAGCCCCAGCCGCGCACCCTTGCTGACGAGGACCCTGTCCTCGGCTTTCAACTTCTCGATATCGCCCACGAGAATTTGAGTAGAACCATGTTCGATATATTTCCCCGCGATGGCGCGGCCGATGGTGAGGAGCCTTTCCTCCTCTTGCTTCTTCATCTCCTCAGGGGAGAGGCTGCCCAGCTTGCCAGCCCTCTCCATGGCCCTCTCGTAGGCGCTCTTCATCTCTCCCATATTAACCTCTGCGACATAGTCAAATCGACGCACATCAATTATACTATTCTTTGGTGCGCTGACAAAGGGGTTCGCTTCCCCCGACATAATCAGACGATAATCGATACGAACGTCGATTGCGATATAAGAGTTGCAGGAGAAGCTCCTGCGCGGGGGAATTGGGGGTGTCCCCCGATTCCCAAGTCCCCCAACGTATGGGGGACTGACAGGGGGTTCGGGAAACTGCATACAGCAGAACCTTATTGTGAGATTAGCTATGAAACTGTTCGACAACCTATACTATTTCATATGGCAGGGCAAGGGCAATAACTGCAATACTTACGTTTTCGCTAATGTTCTAAGCGGCGACCGTCCTCACATCCTCATCGATCCGGGCCACCTCGTTAATGAGCTGAAGGAGCCCTGCTTTGATACACTGCTTAAAGGCATTGGCAAGGACGGGATAAAGCCCGAGGATATCGGTCTGATAATAAACACCCACGGCCACTGGGACCACTTCCAGGCCAGCCGCGCCCTGATCCAGCTGAGCAGGAAGAAATCCGGCATCCCGGACCAGACCTTGGTCACGCTGCACGAAAAGGAGCTGGAATACTTGGCCTCGGTGTACGATTACATGCCTAAGAAGGCCAGGGAAGAAATTTATTTCGAGCCATCATTCTACCTGACCGATGGTGAGCTGAACTTTGGTAAACAGCTGAAACTGCAGGTGATAAATACGCCGGGACACACGCCGGGCTCACTTACTTTATACTGGCCAGACAAACGGCTTGTCATAACCGGCGACCTGCTGTTCTACGGCGGCGTGGGCCGCACGGACTTCGGCGGGGACGGCCAGCAGCTCAAGCAGAGCATCGAACGGCTGATGAAGCTCGATATCGAGTACGTGCTGCCGGGACACAGCACAGAGCTGGGATCGATAATACAGGGCCGGGACAAGGTACAAAAGAACTTCGCTATGGTGAAGATGAGCTACTTCCCTATGCTATAGCGTATAATATGGAAGGTTCTCGACGAGATTCTTCACTTCATTCAGAACGACAGCTTTAAAAAAGTGCAGGAGAATAATTCTCCTGCTGGGGGAATTGGGGGTATCCCCCAATATTAAAAGTCCCCCAAAGTATGGGGGACCAACAGGGGGTTTGGATATCGTTTCCCCCTTTCAAGGGGGATTTCAGGGGGTACCCATCCTTGCCAACAAGTCTAACGATGGAGCATTCACGTGCCTGAGATGGAAGAAATAGTCTTTTTTAAAGAGCCTAAACTCAGAGACCCATATCTGATAGCGGCATGGCCCGGCATGGGCGGAGTGGCCATAATCGCGGCCAAGTACCTTATCGAGAAGCTCAAGGCTGAGGAGCTCGGCTTTATCTCGCCGGAGGAGTTCTTCGACCTGAACGGGGTGTATGTTCATGACAGCGTGGTCAAGGAGTTCCAGTTCCCGGAGAACAAGTTCTACTTCGTGGAGGGCAAGGGCTCCCGGGACTGGATAATCTTCACGGGAGAGGCCCAGCCCGCGGCTAACGGCTTCCTGCTGGCAAACTACGTACTTGATATAGCCGATAAATTCGCCGTAAGGCGGATTCACACCTTCGCCGCCGCTCCAACCCACATCCACCACACCAAAAAACCCAAGGTTTCAGCGGCCGTGACCAGCAGTGAGCTTCTCAGCGAACTGGCTTTGTACAACATCAACCAGCTTAAAGAGGGCAGCATAAGCGGCATGAACGGCCTGCTCCTGGGGGCTGCCAAGCACAGGAATATAGAGGGGCTCTGCCTGCTGGGCGAGATACCGGTCTACACCACCCATATCGCAAACCCCCGCGCCTCCAAGGCGGTGCTCGAGTCGCTGATACAGATATCGGACTTGGAGATAGACCTATCCGATATGGATAAATGGGCTCAGGATTCCGACAAGCAGATAGAGGATAAAATAAGGCAGCTGAAGGAATCCTTCGGCGAGGAGGCCAGCGGGCTTATCGACTACTTCCAGCGCCTTGCCGAACAGACCGCGGGCGAGGAGCAACTGCTGGAACAGCCGAGCGATGAGCTGCTGCAGGACATTGAGCGCTTCCTCAAGGACCAGGGTGAACAGAAGGGCGGGCACTGACTTACTGTCAGCCTGATTATAAGATATCGAAAACTGGCAACGCAACAAGAGCTATGGATTAATCAGCCGGTCCAATGTCCGCATATAATCTGTATATCTTGTACATTAATAATCCCATCAAACCTGACATCCTCAGGGATCCATCCGGGGGAGCCTGTTTGGGCCCAGTGCCCACAGACGAGTTGTATATCTTGCACATTGACATGACCATCATAGTTTATGTCACCAGACCTGACGGGCTCAAGCTGCAGCTTTAGCTCGAATTGACAGTCTACACGCATTCCTACTAATCGTATTCCTAGACAATCGCCGGTGCCGGTAGCGGTAATTGTGCCATTTGTACCTACATAAGGGGCTACCCCGCCACCTTCTGTAAATGATACACCTACGCTAGCCATTATATCCCCGTCCATTTTCTGGTTGGTAGGAATAGATACGATATTACTCGTATTCCCTGTTGTGAAAACCATATCAAGAGGCATCTCAAAAGACTCACCCGCTGTAGTGTCGAATTCACCGGATAGCGTCAGAGGCAGCAGCATTGAACCTGCTGGGTCTAGAGTACTGTCGCCGATAGTGTTAATCTGGACAGGAGTTCTGCCTGATACGCTTTCTGAAATGATATCCACATCGCCGATGTCGCCCGCGATATATAGAATACCGGTGCTGTCGGCATCAAGGTCTATGGTCAGATCCATATCTATTCCGGTCATAATGTCTTCAATAGTAAAAGTTTCCATCTGCCAGCTATCCTGGGGGGCCACAACAAGATGGCAGCCATTAGTATCCGTCTTGCAGAACCTGAAGGTCATACCACCTTGCCCTTGAGCGAATGGAAACACTTTTCTAACAGGTGTCATGCCTGCAACTGAATAGTTCATAGTCATCTGGCCGCCTACTATGTTGTACTCAATATCCCACGAATCACATGAGGGTGCAGCATGTATATATTCATCTACCCCCATGTCCACAGTCCCCCACACTGGCAGGATGCGGCGGTCGCCCTCGAAATCTATGGCCGGTAGGAACAGCGCCGAGTTGTTGCCGGTATCGATGCACGGCGAACCCGAACTCAGGTGAAAATCGCCCGCCGACGCGTTTACGAACATGGGATCGGTATCTATATTCCCCTCTCCTGAATAACCGCCCTGGACATCGCTATGGCTAAAAGTCAAAGTATTACCAGTTATTTCATTGGGGCTGTTCTTCCACAGGATACTGTTGGTAATAATGGTTAAAGAATCGTTGTTTAATATCCCGCCCCCGTTAGCCTCTGCCGAATTGTTCCAGAAGACGCAGTTGGTTATAACAGGCGAGGTTGATGGATTCCACCATTCGAGATCAATATTATGAATCCCTCCGCCATGCTCTGCCGAATTGTTCCAGAAGATGCAGTTGGTTATAACAGGCGAGGACATGAGATTATCAATCCCACCACCACTCCATGCTGAATTATGTTGAATACTGCAATTCGTAATAACTGGCGAGGAGAAGCTGTTGAATATCCCGCCGCCATTGGATGCATTACCATTAGTAATAGTAAACCCCTCAAGCTTAGTGGTATTGCCAACGTTATTTGCTGTCACCACAGAGCCGTTCTGCATACCGTCGATTATCGTTGAAGCACTGCCAGCCCCGAGCAGTTCAACTCCATCCTTGAGTACTAGGTTCTCATAGTATATTGCTGAAGCAACGTTGACTATTCCTGGAGTCGACACATTATCGATGCCGTCCTGGATTTTATCGAAGTGATCAACCCCCCAACCCGGAGTTGAAGCATTGAAATTGTCATCCACCCATACCTCGTACGGAGGCGCTGGATCATCCGCTGACACGTGTATAGGGCTCTGAGTAAACGTTATAACGCAAAAGCTCGTTATTATAAGTCCGCTTGCCAAGAAAAGGACGAGGAATCTTCTCATACAAATAACTCTTTAGGGTTATGAAATAAAACCTTTCTTGTGAGAGTATAGCTCAAGGTTGAATGAGTAGTCAATTGATAGGAGGATAAGATTTTATAAAAAAGGAGAAACATATCATGACACGAAACGTTTCTCATCGGTATCGGTTTATTGGTGCTAATGCTAAGCGGTTACTTTTTCTTTTTGCCCTGATTCTTTGCCGCCTTCAAGCCCTGCCCCCACTCCGCGGTGGTCTCACAGGTTATGTCTTTGAACTCTTTCTCGTCGGGGAGGGGGCGTTTCAGCCAGTCGCGGTAGAAGGCGTCCAGGTCCGGCAGGGCATCGAACGGGGGTGGGCATCCCACGGGCAGGCTCTCCACCTTGAGCAGGGCGGCGCATCCCGGGCAGTAGTACTCGCGTATCTCGCATAGCTCGGGGTCCGGGCAGCGCAGGCCGGGATAAATCTCCTCCAGCTTCTCGACCGTATCCCGCACGAAGATGAGCGCGCTCATCTTCCAGTTCTTTCGCCAGTCGCCGAACTCGTGTCCGCAGTCGCACTTCACTATGCGCTCGCGGCCCTTCTGCACGATGTAGATATGCATCCCCAGCGGCATCAGTATCTTCTCCGGCCACGTGACGCGTTCCTGCAGTATCTCGATGTACCGGTCGAAGCGGTCGTCGTCCTTGGGATTGCTCATGATGGCCTTGACTTTATCCCAGGGAAGTGTGCCGTCGTATAGGTCCTTCAGATCGTTTTTCTCGTATGACATCTTATACCTCAGAGCGTGAAGTCGTCAGGCAGCGCCCAGAAACCCCTGAACTCACGCGCGAACTTCTGGCTCATCTTCATGCTGCTCTGATACATCTCCAGGAGCCATAGGTGCATATCTTTATCCGCTACCCTCCGGCGCTCCTCTCCCCACCACTGTTGCACCGGTACGCCCCTGGACAGCCTCTCTTTGCGCTTGGCCTGCCGCAGCCTGTCCGTCTCCGCCTGGTTAACCTTCCATTTTTTCGAATTTTTATCGAACTTGACCGAAACGCAATATATATTGCGGGCGATCTCCCTGGTGGTCAGGCCCTTGTCCAGGTCCGCGATGACCCATTCCGGCCTGCGATCAATAGGGTCCCCCAGCCCGCCCGCCGACGTGTTGTCAACTATAAGGCAGTCCCAGTCCTTCACCTCGAAAGGAGACATAGTGTATTTTTTCCTCTCAACCTTGCCGGGGAAGTCTTTACCGAAATCGATCGGATTAACCTCGCTAAGCAAAGGTTTTCTCTTCTCGATCAGTTCCTTGATATTGTCGTATCTGGCGAATATGGTATTCCTCCTGCCGCCGGGGTAGCCGCCGTAGAGGCCCAGGTTGGGTATCAGGCGGTCGTGCGCGCAGCCGATGGCGCAGCTGGCGATGGCCTGCCGGCTGCCGTTCATGAACATTATCTGGGAGATGGCCAGACCCGAGCGGAACATGCCGTATCCGCTCGAGTGCGGGCCGAACCGCCGCGTCCCGTCCAAATAGGGCACGAACATCTCCCACACCTCGACGTTGCCCATATCCGTCTCCGGGGTGGCCAGCCAGCCGGCGTTATCCACCCCGTCGCACACGCCGGTGGCTCCGGGCCCGAAGCTGCCCAGCGGCGATATCAGCAGCGGCCGCTTCAGGCCGTACTGGTCGTATCCGTACATCTGCCAGCCGGCCAGGGAGCGCATGTTGAAGGTCTCCTCACGGAAGCCGCGCATGAAGAAGGCCTCGCCGAGCTTGCCGAACCACAGGCCAAACGTATCGAGCAGAGGTGCCCAGCATATCGCCGTCGCCAGGCGTTTCAGCTCGCTGGGATTCAATATCGTGTCCACAGGCGCGTTTATGCTGAACGGCAGAAGCGAGCCCAGGTTGGCACGGCCGTCGTAGCTCAGCGTCTGTATCACGCTTATCGACAGAGCGCCCCATATAGCCGACGGATACGCGTTGAACGGGTGCCAGCCCCACTCCCCCGCCCCGTCGAAATCGATCGCTATTCGACCGTCGGTTGTGATATTCATCTCGAGGGGTATCAGCCGCATGAAATCCTTGCGCGCCGGCACCCAGCTCACCGGCTGGTCGGCCATGTAGAACTCCAGCGGCGCGAAGTCGCGGTAGCGGCCGGGCACGGTGCGCTGCTTTATGCGGGCGATCTGGTTGCGCCGCTCCTCCTCGATGAGCTCCCGCCCCGCCCTCTTGAAATAGTCCAGGCCGAACTCCTTTATCAGGCCCTTTATCTCCTCGCGCACCCTGATATTTGCTGCGATGGCCCCCTTGCGGTCGAGAAGGAAGATATCGGCCATGTCCATGCTCAGCTCTATCTTGACCTCGAAATCGCGGCGCAGCTTATCATTGCTGCCGATCTTCTCTCCGCACCACCTCAATCCGTCTGTGGTCCTCTCCACGTTGGCCACCGGCATGCAGCCGGGGCTCACCGCACCGATATCGGCCTCCATGATGACCGTGGCCACCCAGGCGATGAGCTCGCCCTCCCAGAAGATGGGGAGGATGTCGTAGACATCGGCGGGGTGCATGGCGCCCATTATGCTGTCGTTGCAGAGGAACATATCGCCGTCGGCGATGCCCAGCTCTGTCTCCCAGTCGTTTCGTATCATCCACTTTATGTTCTCGCCCATGCAGCGGATGTGCACCTGTATGCCGGTGGACTGCGCGATGTTATCACCCTCCGGCGTGTACAGGCCGATGCACAGCTCGGCCACCTCGCGTACGAAGGGAGAGCCGGAGATCATGCGCGTGGTCTCGCGTCCCGAGATGAGCGCGGCCATTATCCGCGAATGGAACAGCTCCCATCTTATAGGGTCCTTGAGCATCAGGCGCGGGTCGCTGATGCCGAAGTAGTGGCCGGTCTCGGCATAGAGGCGCTCGCTGTCCTCGAGCATCCTCTTCAGCATTCTCCCGTTCTCCCCGATGCCTTTGACTTGCTCCATCACATATCCCTCAGCGTCACTTCATTCCAGCCAGAAGATGGACCACTCGTCCATCCTGGTGCGCCTGCCCTGAGGCACGAAGAAGGTGGTCGCCGGCGCCTCGATTACGGCCGGCCCCACGATTTCATTGCCCGGCTTTACCCTGTCCATATCGTATATAGTGGCCCGCTGCCACGTTCCGTCGATATATACATCCCTTTGTCCCTTGATGCAGTCCTTCGCCGGCGTCCTGCCCTGCAACGGCTGTTTGACGACCTTCGGTTTGACTTTCGGTATAGAAACCGAGAGCCCCAGCTCCATTATCTGGTAGCCCGCCCGCTGGTGCTTGGCCACCCCGGCGAATATCTTCTCGTACTGCTCCTCGAATGCGGCTATCAGCTTATCGATGTCCTGCGGGCTGTTGAGCCTGGACGTCGGCGAGATGACCTCCACATCCTCCATCTGACCGCGGTAACGGGCGTAGGCGATAGACTGCAATTGGGCTTTCTCCCACGGCAAACCCTCGGCGGCCAGGTCGGCCTTGGCCAGCTTCTCCAGATCGTCCCAGCCGGCGTTGATTATCCCGGCCATCATCATCTTCCAGCCGTCATCGGCTCCATAGGGAATCAAGGCGCCGGTAGATTTCTGGTAGCGGTGGTTCAGGTCCACAGCGGCGCAGCCGAAGGAAGAGAAAGCCGCCGCCCAGGGCACCGTGGCCACCCCCTTGAACGGCATGCCCTCGCTGTAGCCGGCCAGGTGCATCGGGCCGGCGCCGCCGTAGCTCAGCAGGCAGTAGTCCGCCGGCGAGTAGCCTTTGGTCAGGAGCACCATCCGTATATGCTCCTTCATCCGGCTGTTGATTAATTTATATACACCCTCGGCGAAATAATACGGGTCCACGCCGAGCTTATCGGCGCAACGCTCCTTGATGTTTCTCAGTGCGTGTTCTTTATCCAGCTTGAGCTTGCCGCCGAGGTAGTTATTCTCGTTCAGTATCCCCATGATGAGGACGCAGTCCATGACCGTGGGTATCTCGTTGCCTTTGTTGTAGCACACCGGCCCCGGGTCGGCGCCGGCGCTCTCCGGCCCCAGCGTGATGCGCTTGGTTATCGGGTCGATGGTGATGTACATGCCGGTCCCGGCGCCTATGGAGTCCATGACAAGCGTAGGTATGTTGAAAATGCGGCGTGTTAAAATGACCTCTCTATCGGTGATGAATCCGCTGTGGCGTATCAGCCCCACGTCGAAGCTGGTGCCGCCCATGTCGGAACAGACCCAGTTGTCCTTTCCCAGCAGCTGGGCCAGGTAGCGCACGCCGAGGAGCCCGCCGATAGGCCCGGAGAAGCAGGCCTCGTGCAGCCTGGGGTAGCGGATGTTGGCCACGCCGCCGTGCGAGAGAACGATCTGGAGCGGATTCCGGTACCCCTTGCCCTGCAGTCTCTGCTCGATCTTGAAAAGCTGCTCCCGCCCCGGCCCCACGGCGATGGCATGCAGTGCCACCGTGTTCATGCGGCCCTGCTCCCGCATGATGGGCGCAATCTGGTGCGACAGATAAACCGGGACGTTGACGCCCCGCTGCCCCATGAGCTCCCGGATGATCTCGCCGGCGCGCAGTTCGTGGGCCGGGTTCATGTAGGAGAACCAGAGGCAAACGGCAAGGCACTCTACTTCATCGTCCAGAAGCTCGTTGACCGCCTGCCGCAACTCATCCTCGTAGAGAGGGATGGCCTCCATACCGAACATGTTAATGCGGCCGGTCACGCCCTTGACCAGATGGCGCGGCACCATAGGCGTGTTATGGTGATGGGTCACATGGTGCAGGATGTCGGGATAGGCGTATCCCGCCCACGTCTGCTTGCTGCGCTCGTGGAGGAAGATGTCCTCGTCGCCCTTCTGTGTGATGATCCCGATCCTGTTGCCGGTCTCGGTGAGAAGGGCGTTCAGCATGGCCGTGCCGCTGTAGACGATGGTGTCCACACCGGAGAGGATGCTTTCGGCTTCTTTATCGAAATCGATGCCGCGATAGCTGAAGGCATCGCCAATGGACTCGTAGAATCCCAGCGACTGGTCGTGTGGGGTGGTGGAGGCCTTGCCGATGGTGAAATTTCCCTGGCTGTCGACCACGATCATGTCGGTCATGGTGCCGCCGGCGTCGCTGGCGATAATCTGAATCTGGTCCTTCATGCTGCCTCCTCGCAAAGCGCCAGCAACCATGATACGATATCGGGAAACAGCAAGTCAATCCGATTTTCCCCTAAATTACCCAAAATTTTAACCCTGTCGGGAAGCCCCGTGAACCAGCTTTATGTCGTGTTGCAACTTAAGATTATTACAGAAAAAAATCCTTGACTGTTTGCAGCTGCGGCGCGCATGCCCTCACCCTGACCCTCTCCCTGCGGAGGGCGAGGGAAGATTTTTTTAAAGCTATTTCCCCCTAACCCCCTCTTCTAAAAAGAGGGGGAATTGGCTTGCATCGTGGAGCACTCGAACAATTCCACAGCCATCTCTCGAAGAGAGAGGTTAGCTGTACAAAGAGATGCAGGAGAATCATCTCCTGCCGGGGTGTTAGGGGTGTCCCCTTATTTTTAAAGTCCCCCAACGTATGGGGGATTTAGGGGGTTCGGTCATTGTTTCCCCTTTTTTCAAGGGGGACAGCAGGGGGTCAACCTCTCCCCATCGTCAAAATTGACAGGCATAGCCAATTCTAGCTATAATCCTGCTTGGCCTATCTACTTTCTGAAGGGGGAATTTCAGCATGGGAAAAGTCGATATTAGAATCCTGGGACTCTCGGCGACGCCGGTCCTGAACGGCAACTGCGACACCTTCGTCAAGGAAGCCCTGAAGGCCGCCGAGGCCATGAGCAGCGACCTGGGCAAGGTCGAAGTAGAGTTCGTCACCCTGGCCGATAAGAACATCACCATGTGCAAGAACTGCCAGTGGTGCATCCAGAACAAGAAACCCTGCAAAGTGAAGGATGACGCACCCGCCATATACGAGAAGCTGGTCAAGGCCGACGGCTACATCTTCGGCGCGCCGGCGTGGGGCCTGACGCTTTCGCCGCCGCTGACCATCCTCTGGTCGCGCGTGCGCTACTACGCCATATTCACCCAACTATTGAAAAATAAGGTCGCCGGCTACCTGACCGTCGGCTTCTTCGGGCTCGGGTTCGACGCCTGCCTGGACCAGATGGAGAACCTGATGAAGCGCATGATGATACCGGTGGCCCGCGGCTGGGCCGTCACCAGCACCATCTACGAGGGCGAGCGGCCGCACTATCTGGAGCACGGCGTGCTCGATGACAAGCGCGGCATGATCATGGCCAACCAGGTCGGCGTGCGCGTTGTCGAAATCACCCGCATGATCAAATATGCCACGCAGCAGGGCATAACACTGCCCGATGAATATAAGACCACCGTCTTCGGCGGACACTGGGAGAAGAAGCGCAAGAAGGTCTACAAGGACGGGGTCTGGAGGGAAGAGGGCTTTGGCGAATAAAGCGCAGCGCAGGGTCAGCGCGGAAGAAGCGATACGGGCCATCAAGCCCGGCGACATGGTCTTCATCGAGGGCACCAGCGGCGAGCCGCGCACGCTCGTGGATGCGCTGGCTGCCGATCATAAGAGGCTCAAGGGGACGCATCTCCTGGATAGCCGCGTCATACCTAACTCGCCCTACGCCAAGCTGACCGAATATTTCCATATCATAACGATGCATGTGAACCCCGATTACCGCGACGCCGTGCAGAAGGGCACGGTCGATTTCCTTCCCGTAGCATTGACCCAGACACCGAAATTATTCACGACGACGGTGCCGCTGGACGTGGCGCTGGTGCACATATCGCCCCCCGATGAAAAGGGCAACGTCAGCTTCGGCTGTGTGCCCGGCTTCAACCGCGACGCCGCCAGACATGCGAAGACGGTCATCGCGCAGATGAACGCGCAGATGCCCTACACCTACGGCGACACCCTGATGCACATGAGCGATTTCGACTACATTGTCGAGGTGGACCG
>Ga0172362_10000014_pt1 | contig 97990 bp, 95 predicted proteins | sample LakKivs1_kivu2a2_FD_114534 | JGI IMG/M metagenome (GOLD analysis project Ga0172362, IMG submission 114534) | Sediment microbial communities from Lake Kivu, Rwanda - Sediment s1_kivu2a2 | ecosystem: Environmental > Aquatic > Freshwater > Lake > Sediment | place: Rwanda: Western Province, Lake... | reverse complement strand
TGCTCGCACCGAACCAAGTGTCATCTTGGAAAAGGTCAAGTCTGGAATGGGGTTTTCCATGAAAAAAGAGCAGGTTTTAAACCCTAATGGGTCTAAAACCCACCCGGCCCCCCATCAATCATGATAAGTCAATTCAAATTTTCAGGCGTTAAGATGTGAGGACAGTCACGGCGGAGAACTTGTAGAGACTTTTCTGTCTTTTCGAGTAACAATTCAAGAGAATTTGTGTCCGCCATCCCCTCACAATTATCGATCCTGACTTCTACGGCTCTTCACAAATACGGCCACTATCACTGTGACTGTTAAAGCGATGATGATTACATGTAGTATTGAGTAGTCTTCTCGCCAGTCTGCGACTAGTGTCTTTGGAGAGTCCATATTCACATCGACAATATTGTTGTTTGAAGAGACTCCGCCCGACCAACCAACGAAGACTCTTCTCCCGCCAAAGGCTCCCAAGAGACCTTCCAAGGATAGGTTCCTTTCCACCTGTACAGTTACGGTTGAGCCTTCTATATGCCAGCCGTTGCCCGAGGGGTTGCCGTATTCAGATCTGACTTGGAGGTAATACTCCCTATGATACCCGGCCTTCGCGTCTGCTGGCGAATCCAGCATGACGCTCACGTCATGGTCTTTGCTCCCAAATCCAGTGATGGTCCACCCGTCGAAGACATCTCTCTCCCCTTCGGAGATGTCGACCACCTCTGGGGTGTGGAGTGAGACCGATGAACCTTTGTCGTACCATCCTGAATTCTTGGTAGCGTCTCCATGAGGAGTTGATACAGACAGGAGGTACTGTGTTGTGTAGTGGAAGGTGTTGGCTACCTTCGCCTCCTGTGTTGGGTGACTGAACTCTTCAAGGTACCATGAGTCTGCTGAACAATGGAACCTCTCACCCTTTGAGCCATATACATATGGCTGGACGGAGAAGGTGTGGCCCACCCTCCAGTCGACCTCTACTTTTACTGTTCCTCCTCCCGGGATCGCGCCGGCTGAAGAATCATCGACCTTTAAGTCGACGGAGTATTGAGATGGGACTCCATCAACACTTATCGCTACCGAGACTTGTTGGAACCTAGATGTGATCACCGCCCCCAGATAGAAGTTGATTGTGGTATCCGAGCCTTGCCATACCGTGACCGTGTTCGATTTGACATAGTCTAGCGTGACTGTTGAGAATACCGCGGTCATGTTGTAGGTTCCGGCAGGGAGATAGATGATGTAGTAGCCGTCGGTGTCTGTTCTTGTGTAGGTCTCAAAGAATTCGCTTCTCACTATGATCGTTGCGAAACCGACCGGCACATAGTCTCCCAAGTAATCTCTAGCATAGACCCTCCCCCTGACAGCCCCTCCCTGACACTCAGCTTCAGGGAAGTTGAACGCGAAGGCGAGGGCAAGCAGAAGGACTGCAGACGCCGCCGGCCTAGTCAAACCCAATTGCTTTCCGTCTGAATATGTCGTTCAGCCCTATAATAACCGGTCCGGTTCTAGGAGAGAATCAAGATATGTTTGAACCTGACTCCTACGGTCGCGGCTCTAGAGTAACCTAGCGCCTTCAAAGTCGATCCTTGTGGAGAATAGCCTTCCGTCCGGAATCAAGTCTCTCAAGGCGACAAGAACCTCTTCCGCTAGGTCCTCCTCAACCACTGCGTGGAAAGCCTCTCCCAGCATGTTCTGTGTTGCTCCCACTGAACCAGCCCTTCTCGCAGCCTCAATGAGTCTTTCTACTCTCTCGGTCATGAAGCCGACTCTGAAGGCAAAGTCTTCAGACAGTTGGAGAAAGTTCCTCAGATTCGGTTTCTTGAGAATCAGATGCATAGTTCTTCTTCCTTCTTGGCCGATCTTCTTGATGATGGTCTTGGAGTCTAGGATCTTGCGTGTCGATATCGGACCGTAGCATCCTGAGATGATCATGTAGGATGGTTTGATTGGTATACGGTCGATCCGGCAGAGGCCGGGAGGTCCACCTTCCTTCTGTATGACGCAACCTCCAACCAGTAGAGGTCCCACTGTTCCCAGTCCTGTTCTGCACTTTATGTCCGCTGTATGGGCAAAGAAACCTACTTCGTTGAAGGTCAACCCAAGAGTCAGCAATTCATTCATGGCTAAGGCTGCTGATAACGCGCCAGTGGCGCTCGCTCCGTATCCAGCCCCTATCGGGACTTCGACCTCATGCTCAATCTTCAAAGCGAACCTCCGGTCGGTCTGTTTGAGCAGCAGCTTCGCAACGGTCTCCGTCGTGTAGGCGTTGCGTGTAGGCTCATTGTTGATGTAGACTTCTATCCTGTTCTTTCTCGCCCTTCTTGCCGATACGCAGGTCGTTGTTCCTTTCTCGATAGTGAAGCCTCCACCTCGAGCTGCCGCTCGAAGGTTCTCTGGAATCTGCCCCAGTCTTCTCATTCTGTAGGGCTCGAAGAAGCTTGTGATTCCACCGGGGCAGAAGGCTTTGACCGGGCCCATGACGCTCACATATGTTTGAGTTTCAAGGTTACGGGGGGCCTTATCAGTCTTGGCACTCGGGTTCCTTGTGGCCCTTCAATATAGGGGGTTTTATTGGGGTGGGCCCCCTTCCCAAAATATTTTATTTATGTTATGCATAGATTCAACCGTCCGGGAAAAGGTAGCTTATGGTCTCTATCTCCTTCGGCGCCAAAGTCGGCCTTATCGTAGTTGGAGTCTCCATATTCGTATCTGGAATGGTATTCTTTATCCTATCGTATCTTTGGTGGGGAAGCTGGTTTGACAGTGTACTCTTCCTGCTGCTGTTTGTTCCAGGCGGTCTGTTGCCGATGTTCAGCGCAGTAATAGTTGGTACGAAACCACGCTACCCAAGCTATCCACCATATTACTCGCAGTACCAATCCCAGTATCCTCCGCAACCGCAGAATTTTGAGCCGCAACAGAAGTACTACACGCAGATGTATGACCAGGCCTACCAGTACGGTTACCAGCAGGGCTACTGGCTGGGTCTACAGAAGGCCTACGAGCAAATGTACAAGTCCTACGGCCAACCGCACAGGCAGTACTATCAGCAGCCCTACCAATATCCCAGGTAAATTCTAAAGAGAACCCTTTGAGACTTAACCGCCATTCTAGCCCGCCACTGATTCAGGGGTCTATTTCTTCCTGAAGACCTGCTCCATCAGATTCCTGATCACTAGGTCTGTGATGATCTCGACCTTGGTGTACGTATCGTAACTATCCATTCTGGTCAGGGCCCAAGCGATTCCAGCAAGTCTTTTGCGCATATCTTTGGGAAGATACTCAAGCTCTTTCTCTGCGGGGCTACTCTCAAGGTCTCTCCAGCCCTTTTGATCCGCTACTGCGGCGACGCAGGCGAGGTCTTTGAATCTGCCAACCAGACAGAACAGCTCCTTCTTGGAGTCTCCCCTAGAGAGATCCCAAGCTTCAAGGTCGTCCTTTTCTGTTCGGGAAACGTGAAGTGAGTAGGCAACTTGGTCTTCAACATACTGGTGGTCCAGAAGAAGCTTCAAGGCCTCATAGTCCTTTACTCCTATCGAGATTAGGTAGAGGATGTTGACAGTCATGCTTCTTGGCAGACTATGCTTGTCTGAGGCTTCAAGTAATTTGTTTGGAATGGGGAAGATGTAGTATTCAGGGGATCCGTGCAGCACTGAGTGGGCGACCTCATGTCTTAGGATAGCCGCCCTCAGGAGGGGGCTGAGTTCCCTGTACCTCGCATAGCAGACCTTTATCCTAGGTAGCCCCGTCCAAGCCTCATGCGTGGCCACGAAGTCTGCGTCCAAACCGGCCGGGTACGCTCCAAGAGCATTCCTCTCCTCTGATGTATGTGCTTCCATCCTTGAAGAATCCTCGAAGACCATTACGTCAACTATCTCCAGACCGTGGGGGCTGAGCCGCTGATAGCAGTCCTTCATTACAGTCTGAATCTCAACCATGACTTCGTCAGGGATTCTTCCAAACCTTTCAAGAATTATCTCCAAGACATCAGCCCCATAGATCTAGTGTCAACTATTCTGATAAAATGTTTGAGAGTAGGAGGCTGAACGAGGCTGCTCTTGACGGAGGAATCTTGTTCGTTGATGTTGTATTGGAATTGTCTCTAAGGGGTTGCGCTGACGGCCGGCCGGCCTTTGCCTGTCGAGATGAGTTGCCGTCTAGGAACGTTTTTAAATCGGCCTTCCCAAACTTTAGAGACCAAAATATTCGAGGGATACGGTTTGGGTGGCCACCAAATTCCTCACTAACCCAGTGGGGAATCCTGTCAAGAAGACATCTAAGAGAGCTTACTCTGAACCAGAAGTGGAGAATCCTTCACTCGTCCTCGAAAGAATTCTCGCTGGGAAGACTCAAGTCGAACACGTTGAGTTCTACGACACCACTCTCCGTGATGGAAACCAAGCGGTTGGAGTAAACTTCTCTGTAGAGGATAAACTGAAGATCTCGAGGCGCCTATCAGACTTCGGAGTAGAAATCATTGAGGGCGGCTGGCCCAGCGCAGCAAATCCATCAGAGGCCGAGTTCTTCAAACGTGTCAAGAGTGAGAGACTGGACGCAGCCCTGTCGGTTGTCGGAGCGACGAGGAAGCCTAACTGTAGACCTGAGAGGGACCAGAACGTTGAGGCTTTGGTCTCGGTTGAGGCTGACTACGCCACGCTCGTGGGAAAGTCCTGGAGGTTCCATGTCGAGAAGATCCTTGACACGACCCTTGAGGAGAATCTCCGGATGATAGCAGACTCGACAGAGTATTTGAAGAACCACGGCTACAGAGTAATCTTCGACGCAGAACATTTCTTCGACGGGTTCAAGGAGGACCCGAAATACGCGATGCAGACCCTTGAGGCCGCAGCCAAGGCTGGAGCTTCGACCATGGTTCTCTGCGATACGCGTGGAAGCTCGATTCCAAGTGAGGTCTATGAAGTAACGGGCTACGTCTCAAGTTCTGTGGACAAGCCGGTTGGAATACACGTCCACAATGATAGGGGGCTTGCAACAGCCAACTCCCTCTCAGCAGTGATGGCTGGTGCAAAACACTTCCAAGGAACAGTGAACGGGATCGGGGAGAGGTGTGGAAACGCCAACCTCATAGAGTTCATCGCTAATCTTGAGTTCAGCCTAGGATACAAGACAGGGCTCGACCTCACCAAGCTGACCCAGCTCTCAGACTATGTCTATGAGATTGCAAACCTGAAGCGGAACAACTACATACCCTTCGTCGGCAGATACGCGTTCGCCCACAAGGCCGGTATACACGGCCACGCCGTCCTGAGACTCACCAGAGCCTACGAGAACATAGATCCGGGTCTGGTTGGAAATGCCAGAATGATACCGGTCTCCAGTCAGGCCGGACTTGCAAACATAACCGCGAGGGCTCAGGAGCTTGGATTCACGCTTGATAGGACTGACCCGAAGGCGAGGAGCCTCCTCTTGAAGATTAAGGAGATGGAGGCCGCGGGGTATAATCTTGAGAACGCCAACGCAACCCTACACCTTCTCTACGCGAGAAACTTGGGAGAACGCCTCGACTACTTTGACCTGGTCAACTGGCGGGCCTTCGTCACAGGGGAGAATGGCGGCGTCCGTTCAGAGAGCACGGTCAAATTGACTGTTGACGGGAAGTCAAGTATCACTGCCGATGAGGGAAACGGACCTGTCAACGCCTTCGACACGGCCTTGAGGAGAGCCCTTGAGGTCCACTATCCTGAACTGAGCAAGGTCAGACTCGTCGGGTACAGGGTCAGGGAGATCGATGTTGAGAGGGGCACCGCAGCCGCTGTGAGGGTCTTCACAGAGTTTGAGGGTGAAGGAATGTCTTGGTCAACCGTAGGGGTCTCGACAAACATTCTGAAGGCGAGTGAAGAGGCACTGATAGACGGCTACATATACTTCCTCTACAGAACAAGAGAGGGCAGAACCTCAAGACTGAGCGGAGGAGTGACTCTTGAGGGCGCCCGGCCCAAGGCCGGTCCTTGAGAGAAGTTTATATCGCAGAGAGGCGATAAGTCTGTTTGGCCGCAGAATGTTGCGGGCCCGTGGTTCAGTGGCGGCGTCAACCCGACGGTAAGGGCTCGATAGCCCTTGGATGAAAGGTTGACCTCCAATCGCGGGTAAAATGATGAGGGCCAAAACAAACCTGGAATATGCCTCTAGGAACGCTTTGGTCCAAGATTGGTTCACAGTCTATCCTGCCAATCCTCAACCCAGATAATGGATAACGTTAGACTGTATTTCCGAGTCCCAACTCCGCTTGATCCTGGCGGACCCAACTGCTATCGGGGTGAGACTAAGCCATGCGAGTTGTGCGTTCCTTGGCCACGTTAGGGACGCAGCGTACGGCTCAGTAACATGTGGCTAACCTACCCTCGGGACAGAGATAACCCCGGGAAACTGGGGCTAATCTCTGATAGATGAAGACTCCTGGAATGGTTCTTCGTCCAAAAGGCTTTGAGGTCACGCCCCTCAATTTCGCCCGAGGATGGGGCCGCATCCGATCAGGTTGTTGGTGAGGTAAAGGCTCACCAAGCCTATAACCGGTACGGGCCGTGAGAGCGGGAGCCCGGAGATGGGCACTGAGATAAGGGCCCAGGCCCTACGGGGCGCAGCAGGCGCGAAAACTCCGCAATGCACGGAAGTGTGACGGGGTCACCCCGAGTGCCATCCGCTGAGGGTGGCTTTTGCCAGGTGTAATGAGCCTGGTGAATAAGGGGAGGGCAAGCCTGGTGTCAGCCGCCGCGGTAATACCAGCTCCTCGAGTGGTTGGGACGATTATTGGGTCTAAAGCGTCCGTAGCCGGCCGGAAAAGTTCCCCGTTAAATCCGACGATCTAATCGTCGGGCTGCGGAGAATACTCTCCGGCTTGGGGGCGAGGGAGGTCGGCGGTAGTCCCGGGGTAGGGGCGAAATCTTATAATCCCGGGAGGACCACCAGTGGCGAAGGCGGCCGACTAAAACGCGCCCGACGGTGAGGGACGAAAGCTGGGGGAGCGAACGGGATTAGATACCCCGGTAGTCCCAGCTGTAAACGATGCAGGCTAGGTGTCGGGATGGCTACGGGCCACCTCGGTGCCGCAGGGAAGCCATTAAGCCTGCCACCTGGGAAGTACGGTCGCAAGGCTGAAATCTGGCGAGGCTCGCATAAGGCAACGAAGAGTCTTTCATCATGTACAATTCAAGGGCCCTTGTATCACCTGAAATTGCAGTGATGTTTTTCCTGTTCGATGCTTGCCTTTAATGGGCCTCCCAGACAGCATACTTAAAGGAATTGGCGGGGGAGCACCACAAGGGGTGAAGCTTGCGGTTTAATTGGAGTCAACACCGGGAATCTTACCAGGAGCGACAGCTGTATGAAGGTCAGATTAAAGGTCTTACCGGACTAGCTGAGAGGAGGCGCATGGCCGTCGCCAGTTCGTGCCGTGAGGTGTTCTCTTAAGTGAGACAACGAACGAGACCCGTGCTTCTAGTTGCCATCGGAATCCTTCGGGAATCCAGGCACACTAGGGGGACTGCTTCCGCTAAGGAAGAGGAAGGAGCGGGCCACGACAGGTCAGTATGCCCCAGATCTCCTGGGCCACACGCGAGCTGCAATGGCTGGGACAATGGGTTCCGACCCTGAGAGGGAGAGGTAATCCCCAAACCCAGCCTCAGTTGGGATCGAGGGCTGTAACTCGCCCTCGTGAACATGGAATCCCTAGTAACCGCGTGTCAACATCGCGCGGTGAATACGTCCCTGCTCCTTGCACACACCGCCCGTCGCTCCACCCGAGTTTGGTCTAGGTGAGGCGTAGCCTAGTTGACTACGTCAAACCTAGGTTAGACAAGGGGGGAGAAGTCGTAACAAGGTGGCCGTAGGGGAACCTGCGGCCGGATCACCTCCTTAGAAAACCGTTGTTTGGGTTGGGGGGCATAAGGTGACTGTGAACCTCTGTAGATGCAGCCTCCAAAAATTTTTTGGAGGCGAAGGGTTGAGTGGGCTAGGTTTTAGGCTCACAGTGAAGACCGTGCATAGGAGTAGGACGCAAATTCGATGTGGGTTCCTGAGCAAGCTTGGCATGATACGCCACCTGATGGATGGCTTGGCTTGGGCGCTGAAGAAGGGCGTGACAAGCTGCGATAAGCTCCGGGTAGGTGCATGCAGCCTTCGATCCGGAGATGCCCTAATGGGACTTCCCGCTGCGGGTAATACCTGCAGCGCCCCTAGTGAGGGGTGGGAACCCCCCGAACGGAAGCATCCAAGTAGGGGGAGGAAGAGAAATCAACCGAGATTCCCTGAGGTAGCGGCGAGCGAAAAGGGAAGAGTCCAAACCGAACCTGCACGGGAAACCGTGTAGGGATGTGGGGTTGTAGGGCCCGACCTCACCCTCGCCCGTGAAGTCGAAGTGGCCTGGAACGGCCTACCGTAGAGGGTGATAGCCCTGTAGACGTAAACGGGCAGGGTCTGGGTTGGTGTCCCTGAGTACTATGCCTCGGTTCAGGCATAGGAAGCTGGGAGAAAACAACTTCCAAGACTAAATACGTCCCAAGACCGATAGCGCACCAGTACCGTGAGGGAAAGCTGAAAAGCACCCCGGAAGGGGGGTGAAAAGCGCCTGAAATCAGGTGGTTACAGACGTGTACGGTCCGAAAGGGTGGATCCCCTCCAAAGGAAACCCCAGCGATGGGGGAGTACGAGGAGGGGGGACCAAGATCGTACGATCCGTTTTGTACCACGGGCCGGGGAGCTCATCTCCGTGGTGAGGTTAAAGGTTCAAAGCCTGAAGCCGTAGGGAAACCGATGGTCCGCAGCATCGGCTCGTCCGGTGTGAGGGACGGGATCTGAAAGGGTCTGGAATCACGGGGGTGACACTCGAAACCGAGTGATCTAGCCTTGGGCAGGGTGAAGCCCAGCGAAAGCTGGGTGGAGGCCCGAAGGGGTGTTGACGTGCAATTCACTCCTCTGACCTGGGGCTAGGGGCAAAAGACCAATCTAACTCGGTGATAGCTAGTTCCCGCCGAAATATCTCGCAGGATAGCCCAGCTGGAGGTTGCTGGCAGGGTAGAGTACTGATTGAGGAGCAAGGAGCCGAAAGGCTCTCCTTCGCGTTCAAACTTCGAATATGCCAGCGCCTGAGAAGGCTGGAGACGGGCATGGGGGGTAAGCTCCTATGCCGCGAGGGGAACAACCCGAACCAAGGTTAAGGTCCCAAAATCCTAGCTAAGTGCAGAAATCGAAGGTTGTCCTCAACCAAAGACAGCTGGAAGGTAGGCTTAGAAGCAGCTACCCTCCAAGCAGTGCGTAACAGCTGACCAGCCGAGGTTGGGGGCGCCGAAAATAGACGGGGCTAAGCTAGGTACCGATACCCTGGAACACGGCCTACCGGCCGTGTTGGTAGGCGGGCGTTGTGGTTGGGCGGAAGCTGGGCCGTGAGGTCCAGTGGACTGGCCACAAGTGTAGATCCCGGTGGAAGTAACAGCTAAGAGGAGTGAGAATCTCCTCCGTCGAAAGGGCAAGGGTTCCCCGGCAATGCGTCGTCAGCCGGGGGTAAGTCGATCCTAAGGGAAGCCTCAACCGAGCTTCCCGAATGGGAAACCGGTTAAGATTCCGGTACCACGAGGATACGTGCGGCAACGCAAGTCTGCAGCCTGACACTTCAGGACAGGTTGAGTGGGGTCGTCGCCCCATTTAACCCTTGAAGCCCAGGGAGTACCGTAAAGGTGAGAACTGGGTGAATGGGGGAATAGCCGCCCGTTTATGGTGGTTCAGCCGATTCCTGGAGACAATGAAAAAGGTTGTGGAAAGGATTCCTTGTGCTCGTACCCAGAACCGACACAGGTGCCCTAGGTGAGAAGCCTAAGACGTATCGGGTCCAACTCAGGGCGAGGGAACTCGGCAAAATAGCCCCATAACTTAGGAATAAGGGGTGCCTGAAGCCTTGGCTTAGGCTGGGGCTTTAGGTCGCAGTGACAAGGGGGATGCGACTGTTTAATAAAAACATAGGTGGCCGCAAGCCCGAAAGGGTGTGTACGGCCGTTGAGTCCTGGCCAGTGGTGGTACCTAAAACTTGGGTCCAACCGAGCTAAGGGCCACTAAACGCCGGGAGTAACTCTGACTCTCTTAAGGTAGCCAAATGCCTTGTCGTGTAAGTTACGACGTGCATGAATGGACCAACGACATCCCCGCTGTCCCCGCCTGGGGCCCGGTGAACCCACATAACTTGGACGAACAGTCCAGGATCTCCCAGCGGGGCGAAAAGTCCCCGTGGAATTTTACTGCAGTTTGCCGCTGGGGTGCGGTTGCGGGTACAGAGCGTAGGTGGGAGCCTTCGAACCATCCTCTCAGGGGGGTGGGGAGGCGCCAATGTAACACCACCTATCTGTGGCTGTACTTCTCATCGGAGGCAACTCCGAAACAACGGCAGGCAGGCAGTTTGGCTGGGGCGGCACCCCCTCGAAAAGATATCAAGGGGGCCCTAAGCTCGACTCATCCGGGACAGAAATCCGGAGTAGAGGGCAAGACCAAAAGTCGGGCTGACTGGATCCTCCAAAGCAAGGGATCCAGAGGCGAAAGCCGGGTCTAGCGATCATTCATGTCCCCATTGTTGGGGGCTGGATGTGACAGAAAAATTACCCCGGGAGTAATTGGCTCGTCTCCTCCGAGAGTCCCCATCGACGAGGAGGATTGGTTCTCCGTCGTCGTCCCTTCCCATCCTGGGTCCGCAGCAGGGCCCAAGGGCGCGGCTGTTCGCCGATCAAAGGGGAATGCGAGATGGGTTTAGACCGTCGCGAGACAGGTCGGATTCTACCTGCTGGGAGTGCTGGTCGCCTGAGGGGAAGGCGCCCCTAGTACGAGAGGAACGGGGTATCGTAGCCTCTAGTTTACCGGTTGTTCGACAGGGCAGTGCCGGGCAGCCACGCTGTCGAGGATAAGGGCTGAAGGCATCTAAGCCCGAAACCTCTCCCGAAAATAGGCGGCCGATCCAAACCACACAGTAGTGTCTGGCAACAGGCATGAAGGTTTGGACGAGAGCTCTCAAAGAAGATGAGGTTGATGGAGCAGGGGTGTAAGCGCCGAGGCTTCGGCCGAGGCGTTCAGCCCGCTGCCCCCAATCGCTCAAGGTGCCAAGCCTCAAAAGGAAACCCAAGTCGAAGCGAAATCCAGAAGGCCTATGCACGGTTGAAACAACCTAAAGACTTAACCAGACCCAACCCTCGATATTCACTATTGGTTGGCGAGCCGGTGGGCAGCCTCCGAGCATAATGCTTGCGGAAACTCCACCCACAATGCGGGAACGTGGCACATAAAGTGTCGGATGAGAATCCGGGCGCAGGCCACAGAAAACCAACCTCACCAAACCATAGACCGTGATGTGGAGACGCTGAGTGAATTTGGTGAGGGTGAAAAAGCCGGCCCACGCTGTGAAAGGGGTAATAGGCGCCTATGAAACCCGCATGAGGCGCGGGTACTCCGACTAGATGAATGCTGCCTAAAACAGAAGGTGGGTTACGGCCGGGACGCCAACCACACAAATCCCTGATAGAACCTTAACGTAAGCTATTTTGACGATTGAGCTTGCTAGAGCGATCATCAGACTAGACTGTCTTTGGTGTAGGATTTGCAGTAGCCTTACCATTGGACTTGCAACGTAGCTACGATGGAAGCCTTTGAGTTTGGCACTTTGACCCGCACGCTATTCTTTACAAGGTTTAGGGTATTTCGAATCCTGTGATCGGCATCTAAACTTATACAGGGCTATTTCTATCACCTGTATCGCAAATACGCAAAATATTGCAATTTCCATTCTTTGCTGACATATGAAATACAAGCTAACGAGAAGCATGCCTAAATAGAGCCATTTGTAAATAGCCCACCAACCGTATCTGCCTGTTGACGGTATACCTTTTCGCGGTATGAGATAAATATCTTCTATATCATCTACTCACACTTATCCCATTCTGGCGGAAAGATGAGGTTTCCGCTTTCATATTCTGCATGTACCAAGCACAATCTCCTTCGGATTCTATTTAGTATCAGGTGGGCTTCTTCGACGGAATATTGAAGTTTGTAGGTCAGGTGTATAGCCCTGCAAGCGCCAGAAGTATTGGGAAATGCTCAACACCAGTCTACTATCTGGTGAAATATTCTCTAGCAGGACTGATTTGCTTGAGATTGCCCAAGTCCCTATGATTATAGCGGTCAAAACATTAAGAATTTCATGCGATAGTTTCTCCGTGTGGTGATGTCCGTTCCATATAAGCTCGTAATGTCTCATTAACATCCGGTTTAAGTGTTCTTCTTTGTCCATGACCTTCCAGAACCAATTATTCTTCTACGTCTTTGCTGAAAAGAGTTTTTATGCTGGTGAATCTGAGTCTCTGCCCTACTTGCATCTTGTCATTAGCGCTATGATCTTATGCATCTCGGTTCCGACTGAGCATCGGTCAGCTCCAAATTCTCCTTTCTTGCAGCCTGTGATCATGTAGTATCTTGGCTTAGGACCTTAGACGGTGCGCACACCACCACACACAAAATAATTGAACCTAACGGTTCAAATCTTGATGCTCTCACCAAGGGGCCACGACGACGTGATCTGATCTATAAATGAGTTCGAACCCTCTGAGATGCGAACATTGGACCCAATTCTATCGACAAGAAATCTCAGGATCCTTGTGGTCTAGCCACAATTCAAAGGCAAGAAGCGGATGTCTTGAAGTGTTCGAAGTATCCTCTTACTCTTCTAGGGATGTCGTAGAAGTCGTCGTAGAAAAGCCCCCAACCAAACCAAGTTATCTCTAGACTTCCAAGTCCATCGTATAGTGTGATGACTCCAGGTACCTTGAAGCTCTCGCCCCAGCCGAAGTAGATGCCTAGGAATGCACCCATCCACCAGTGATGGAGAAAGTCGAGGAGGCGTCTTATCAGACCGCGCAGCCACATGGGCTGCCTTATGAACCACTCCGACTGCTGTATGTCAAAGTCCAACTTCTTCCCGAAGGCTCTGCCGAAGACCATCCCTATGCCCATCCAGATTGCCTCAAGAATAGTCACTGGTACAGGGAGAGGAATGAAGCCCATCATATCTCATATGTGTCTTGGATAATGTTCACTAAATAAGTTACCTAGCGTAGAGAGAAGAACCCTAATGACCCCTCTTCAGCGGATGCTCGCTTTGATTACATACAGAGGGCCCCTAAACCCTAATATGCACAAACAACATGGTGAACTAGCATTCTATAGGAGATGTTTAACTTGGAGCTAAAGGGAAGTAGGACTGAAAAGAATCTTCTTGGGGCTTTTGCTGGTGAGTCGCAGGCAAGAACTCGGTATACGTTCTTCGCCAGTGTAGCCAAGAAAGAGGGTTTCGAACAGATATCAGCCCTATTCACTGAGACGGCTGACAACGAGAAGGAACACGCGCAACTCTTCTTCAAACACCTGCAAGGCGGAGATGTTGAGATCACGGCGAAGTATCCGGCAGGTGTGATAGGGACCACCGCGCAAAATCTGCGGGCGGCTGCTGCAGGCGAGAAGTTGGAGTGGGGAACACTGTACCCAGAATTTGCTGAGACCGCAGAGAAAGAGGGATTCAAGGAGATAGCGGATACATTCCGCCATGTTGGATCTGTAGAGGCGAATCACGAGCGAAGATACCTGAAGCTCTTGAACAATGTGGAAACCGGACAAGTATTCAAGAGGCCCAATGTTGTCAAGTGGAAGTGCCGCAACTGCGGCCACATCCTAGAAGCTAAGGAAGTTCCTGACAAATGCCCTGTCTGCGCCCACGAAGAAGCCTACTTTGAACTCTTCTGCGAAAACTACTAGGTCTAAAGACACTAGTTGGCTTGCGTATATTGTCTGGGCTTACTGCAGCTTGAGTTCCACATTTCTTAACTGCAGTTTTGCTAAGAGTTTAGTATCTCGCTTCCCAGAAAGTGATGGTGGGTGACGGCGAAGACTACGAATGGAGGGTAGAGGATAGCGATCATCTCCGCGATCATTGTCAAAGTATTCTATTATTTTTTGCATATCTTTGAGTTATTGGATGCAAGGAAACTCATTGGAGAAGACGCTGAAGACTAGTATCACAAAAGCAGACGCTTCATCGTCGCACACCAGCTATGACCACACACATACAGGCTTGCTAGGCTTGCGTAATGATCTGGTCACAGAGGATCTCTTTCTTAAGATAATATATCATCACCATAGCCCGCGCCATAAAAGTGCGTGTGCCACATATGGTGAACACACACATTTATTAGCGATAATTCTCAAACACTGAGCCAAGTGTGATTATGAATGTCAATCAAGAACGGAGACAAAGTGACGATTCATTTTACTGCCAAACTTGAGAACGGTAAAGTAGCGGAAACCACACGTGGCAAGAGACCTCAAAGTTATAGGATTGGTTCAAGAACGCTGCTGCCAGGTTTAGAGGAGGCTCTAATTGGGTCAAAGAAGGGAGACAAGAAAAAGGTAAAGATCCCCCCAAAGAAAGGATTTGGAAAAAGAAGAGAGGACCTTCTTGAAGAAGTTCCCAAATCAATATTCCCCGAAGGGCTAAAACTTTCCAAAGATATGCTGGTCGAATTACGATCCTCAGACGGAAGTAATAGCTTAGCTGTCGTTCGCAGGGTGAAGAAAAACTCCGTACTTGTTGACCTTAATCATCCCTACGCAGGGCGAACCTTGAGTTTTGATGTTGAAGTTGTGGATGTGTCAGCTCGCTAGCTCATTGATAGTGAAACACGTTAGCGCAAGTCATCGTGCACCTTACCACATCATTAATTTTTTGGGTTAGCCATCACGCGCGCTAAAGTCTCTATGGTCTAGGTTTCTTTCTCATGATGTAGACTGTGGATACGGCTGCAACCAACCCGGTTAGTGCTAGGTAAGGTGTTAGGATCTCAGGCTTGTTTGTATGCATGACCAAACCGCCGACAGGCCTAGATGGCGGGCGTTGATTGCAGGTTATGCTGTATACCTCAGATCCTACTTCACTGCCGTCATTGAAATGTATCGAGGTTCCCGTAGGAGATTCAACTGAGATACTTGAGGTACCTATGGCTATGCAACGGAACAGAGACTCAACCGAACCTAAGATAAGCTCTAGGAAGCAACAAGTTGGGGAGCGACTCACCCTTTGGCATGCGCGTCCTTTGCCAAAACCCTACACTCCCAGCGAAGCGATCTTCATGGCCTTCAGGCGGGTTTCTGTATCTTTAGGACATGAAGTTTGCGATCTTAACCACGAGAGGAATTTTGATGCAACGCATAGCGGAAGCAGAACCCGAAATCTGAAATCCTTGCAGAAGCATATGAATCTGCTGGCCATTATGAGTATCAATCAGCGTTTTCTGGCTGTGTCACACGATTGACCAAATGGAAGGGGGCGAAAAACTATGTCTGAGACAAAACGACCAACTATGGTGAAGATACTGGCGGTCATCGTATTCAATTGGTAGCGTCCTGCCAATACTGGCGGGGATGATGATTCTGACTGGCGGAGCCTTTGAAACCTACTTTGTAGAGGAATCGCTTCACCAGATAATCGCAACATACTACGTCTTGGTGTGCTTGGCCGGCCTTGTACTCACTTGGGGACTCTGGACAGGTAGGGGCTGGGCGTGGACCATAGCCCTAATCATATCGATCATAGGCATCATAATGGGCCTTGTCGCCCTCCCGACCGGCATAGCTAGCGTCGTGATAGACGGAATAGTAGTATACTTGTTGATGCGGCCCGACACAAGGAGGTTCTGTGGCAAGTAGATCAATTAGGTGATAGAGCTAATCCCTATGATTCCAAAGATCCCTAGGTGGAATCGGGCGCGCCGTTTTGGTTCATTCCAGTGAGAACACTATCTTCTGCCTCTGCATTTCTCTTCTTACCAAGCCGTTTGCTTCAAGATATTTGAGGTGAGCAATGGCCTCTGTTGTAGCGAACAATTGTTGTGGAATAGGGAATAGATTCCAGAAGTTGTAGGTCATATTCCAGCTCATTTGTGACGCGGTCTGGTAAGCATCTTTACTTCCTTTTTCTAAGATTGAGAGGATCTCGCTATTCCTCATTTGGTGGTGATGCTTGAGTTCTCGAATCCTTCTCTTACAGTCTCTGAAAGGACTCCTGTGGCCAGGTAATACAAGCTCTACGTCGAATTCATAGACTTTGTCTAGGCTTGCCAAGTATTCGTTCAGAGGATTATCTTCATAGAGCCACAGTGAAATGTTGGGGGTTATGCCATCTAGAATATGGTCTCCCGATAACAGGATTCTCTTGTCATGCTCGTAAAGACACATATGGCCCTTTGTGTGGCCGGGGGTCTCTACACAGTTGAATAGGAAGTCGCCGATGCTTATCGTGTCGCCCTCTTTCAAAATGGTAAATTCCAAAGGACCCCATGCACTGTATTTATGTCCAAAGTATTCCTCAATGACCCTTTGGAGCCTATTTTCGGGATAGCCGCTCATGCGAACGAAGTTGTGCATACCATCGTCCCACTGACCACTAGATTTAATCTCATCATTGTCTGGCTTGTTGAAGTATATTGCTGAGGAATCTCTAGCGAGAGCCCACACCAGATCTAAATGGTCTGGATGCATATGAGTAATGAAAAAATCCGTTTCACCTAAATCCACATCAAGTTCCTCCAAGGCCGAGCGCATGGCATTCAAACACTCCTCCTGATTTAACCCCGTATCAACGACCAGAGTCCGACCGCAGGCCTTAACGACATAGGAGTTGGTAGCCTTAAGCGGATTCTTCGGGAGAGGAACCTCGACCCTGTAGAGATTCGGCACAATCTCTTCAATCATGTAATTTATCCCATTCTATGTCTTAACGCGCTCAACAAGAATTCAGAGTATGAAGTGAGGGAATTGGATCAAAATCAGCTAATGCCTCCATAGATTTGCTATTGTCTAGTGTAGATTGTAACGCAAAGATCCACGAGCAAAATTAGGACTGAAATACTATTCAAGATTGGCTTCCAAATTTTGCCTTTCTCTGTCTTGAAACATTCTTGAATCGTTTGTGGCAATACTTGCCATCTTGTTGTCTGCCATCGTGATGTTATACGATTTCTACTCCTTCGATCTGCATGGTTAGAGCCTTTTTCGCTGATGCCCCGTCTTCAATGGCTTTGATTATCTCTTCCTCAATCTTTAGAGCCTTTATCGCCTTTTCCTTCACTTCGAAAGCTTTGTTCTTAGGAATCACGACAACTCCATCATCATCGCCTAAGATTATGTCTTGAGGGTTTACTCTAACTCCTCCGCATATTATCGAAAGGTTATAGTCTGTGTAGATCCTCCTTCCCTTGGGCGATGCTGGAACTAGGCCCTTTGAGAAGACTGGAAAGTTTAGCTCTTTGATCTCTCTGTAATCTCTTGCAGGTCCGTCGGTAACTACTCCGGCAACTCGTCTCGCTAGCGCACAGCGAGTGACAAGCCCTCCCCAACTATCACATGAAGAGTCCTCATTCACGCCTATCACAAGCACAGAACCTTTCTCACAAGAGTCTATGGCTTCAAACAGCTTCGGTCCAGTACTAGGGCTTGTGCTTGGAACAGCTTCAACCGTTACTGCTGGGCCGCAGATCTTCAATCCCTCCCAAAGAGGTTTGACCCCGGCCGACATAGCTCCTCTACAGCCAAGCTCGTCTAGGATGTCAGAAATCTTTGATGTGTCAAATCTACTCAGGACCCTTATGAGTTCAAAGTCAAGATTCATTGTTGATCACGTCTTTTCTCTTGTGAAATACTAAGTCGCTCATATATTACGATTTCAGCCACAATAGTGCATGCTCTACGCCAAGGCTCATCCGGAACGAGTTCATAGTCTGTTCCTCTGCAGGTCCGTTCTAAGTGTCGGCGGCGACTGGAAGAGAAACGGATGTGACTTCATGCACTACATCACAAGTCGGCTTGCCGGAATCGCGCGCTATGAACTTGAGAGGATCACTGTGGAGGCTGACTACAGAGTCGTAAGAACTTATGTTCAACTATGTAACTTGGAACCCTCCAAAACTTATAACTGTGATTTGACACTTCAAAGTCAGGGTGGCAGGTTTGAGCAAGCGAGTTGGAGACAGAAGCTGGAAGATTAAAAGGTCCCTCAACAACCTAGCCTTCAGACTCAGAATAATCCATCTGCCAAGAATCCTGACCGTTAAACCCTCTGTAACCATCATAACAATAGCGATCATGACCTTTGCAGCCTTCGTTCTGGCTGGAGGTGTCTATAGTATTGTTGAAGCCATGTCTGGCAGGACCTTAACCATGCTGCCCAGGGCTGGCGGCTGGACCTTCATCTACCCTGGAAACCTCAACATGCAAACAATAAACGAGAGCCTCATAGCAGGCATGTTCTATTTTCTAGGAGCCGTAGGCGTTTACCTACTGATCAGGAGCGTAAGATTGGCCTACAGGCCACGTCAAGCCTACCTCACACTCATACTGGGCTTGATGCTGGTCTTGCTAGTTGTTTACTACTCCTCCTCACTGCTCCAGAGCAAGATATCTGGGTAGCTTCACCACCAACTCTTCTTGACCCCGAGATGGTAGGCAACAAAGTTTGCCAGAAGATGTATAGGCGGCGTAAAGACCACAAGTATCACTATTGTGCCTAGGCTTGCTTGATGTATCGGATAGGATAAGAGCAGAGCGCCAAAGATGAAGTCGAGCTGATCAAGTACAGGGGAGGGGGTTCCAGGCTCCAGCCCCAATCTACGTTTTATGAACGCGCCTAACAGGTCACCCAACAGTGCGCCCAAAGAGACCAATACACCAAGCAACAGAAGGCTCCTATCAAGGAAGAGGCTCTCGGCGAGCGCCGCCAAGAGACCGCAGAAGAGGCCAAAACCAAATCCCCTTAACGTCTTGTTCGCCCCGAAGACCCTGTTTCCATCTATGAATTGCCTACCATGATCTATTGGTGGGCCTCCCCTGAAGAGGGTTGGAAAAGCGTTGGCAACATATGCTGGAATAGCTATGTAAACGGCGAAGAGTATGTCTGTCTCGGCGAACAAGCTCTCATCATCAGGCCTGAATCATTCTGGCTGATATACGAAGTCGCCCAAACCCTTATCGGTCAGCTTCAAGTAGCAACGCCCCTCGGAGACACTGCGGGAGAGAAACCTCTCAAGCCTCGCCTCCTTAATGTTCTGTTTGGCTGTTGACTTTAGTCTCAGGACTATCTTGGGCCAGTGGAAGAGTGTACGCCGCGCAACCGGCTCTATCTTCCAACCTAAACCGTCAACCGTGGACCTCACCTGACCTGTAACTAGCACTGCCAAATCGTGTCTCGAAGCCAACTCGACAAGATATGCTAGCTGCCTATTCAACTCACGATTAAGATTGAAGACCCCCCCCCACCCAGAGCCGTCCTGTAAAGATAGGTTACAGTATCGATCACTATCAAACCAACCCTGCTCGTGACATAGTTCTCGAGGCTCTCGACTATGCGTGACTGCTCAAGAAAAGACTGGGGGAGAAATATGATTATGTCCTCGCAAGCGTCAACATTCTCTGGACCAACTATTTGAAGAAGCCTCTGATGAGAGAAGGACTGGTCCGAGTCGATGTACAGGGTCTTGCAGCTCACCTTGGAGGCTGAGACCGCGCACTGCATACTCAACGTCGTCTTACCGGTTGAGGCCTCACCGTAGACTAGGCTGAGGTGACCTCTGGGTAAACCGCCCTCAAGCAACCGATCCAGAGACGGAGTGAGAGTCGAGAACGCACCCATCTTTTCCAGCTGCCGAACACTCAACTACCCGAACATGATACTGTGAGGGGGAGAACCAGATATTAACCATGCAGTTTTTACACACCCTACATAATGCCATAGATGGAAAATAGGTTCTGGAGTGGAAGGCTACTGAAGTTCGACCTACAGGCAGGAGAGACTCTCCTGATCACAGGCCCGGCCTCACTGAGGCTGGAAAGGGGAGGAGCAACAGTATTCGGCGCCCCACTCCAGCCCAGACAGAAACTTACAGTGATGAAGGAGAAACAACTCCCAATCGAGATCATCCACGACTCAACCCTTGAGGCTGAACTCGGCGAAAGAGCAAGCTACCTAGAGATTCAGGGAACCGCTACGCCTGATTCATGGATGGCTGCCGCTGAGGCATTCCAGAAGTTAGAGGTTGGCAAGGCACTCGTGATAGGGTCGACTGACACGGGCAAGAGCACCCTCTGCACATTCCTCACTAATCACTCACTCAAGCTAGAGCGAAATGTTGCCGTGATAGACGCTGACATAGGCCAATCAGACTTGGGCCCACCTGGAAGTTTGGGGCTGAGCATCATCACCAGTCCTCTGATAAGTCTGGAGAACTCAAGGGTTGACGCGATGATATTTATCGGGGAGACGAGCCCAAGCTTGGTGACCGAGAAAGTTGTCAGGGGAATCCTGAAGCTTGGAGAGAAGATTCCGAAAGACACCGCGACCGTGATAAATACTGACGGATGGGTTACGGGCGAGGAGGCAGTAGCCTTCAAGACTAGACTGATGGAGGAGCTCAAGCCAAACCTGACAATAGCTCTGGCTGAAGGAGACGAGTTGAACCCAATCTTCGAAGCATATACAAACCCCGTACTCAGGGTCCAAGTTCCAAAATTCATCAAAGTCAGGAGCCGGGAGGAACGTAGACGTCTCCGCGAGCACGGATACAGAAAACATCTCAGAAACGCCATTCACAAAAACCTCTCACTGGAGAGGATCAAAGCTGACAGCCTCTTTACAAAGAGACTTGAGGGTGGAGAGATCCTCGGCTTCCTCGACAGAGACGGATTCCTATTTGGAATAGGGATTCTGGAGAATCTTAACAGAAGAAGAAAGATTCTACGAGCATACACGGATGTGTCTACAAGAGATGTGGCAGAGATAGAGTGTGGGAACATAAGACTGTCTCATCACGGCGCGGAACTCGACTGGCAAACCCCACACCGCCAACTCTCCTAAACAAGTTTGCCAAGACAACAACGGCTTTCTAGCTCCTCTGGATCCCCAGTTGGGCTGAAACCCGTTCCAAGCCTTTGACAGAAAAATCACACTCGATGAGTCTTGGTCGTCAGAGTCAGCAATCAGAAACGACTTATATCATTCTGAGGCTGAGAATGATAGTTCCAGAGCCAACTTGAAGATTCATCTTTTGACCGACCGAGAGATCAAACCTCTGCTCGAGATGAATGAGGTTCTTGAGGTTGTTGAGCAGGCTTTCCGCGAAAAGGGGCTGGGCAGGGTTCAGATGCCGCCTAAGACATACCTCTACTTTGAAAGGTACAACGGAGACCTCAGAGTCATGCCAGCCTACATGGAGTCTCTGGACGCCTCAGCGGTCAAGATAGTAAATGTCCACCCGGACAATCGCAAGTTCAACCTCCCGACAGTAATGGCTGTCATCACACTGATCGATCCAAAGACCGGGGGTCCTCAGGCGATCATGGACGGAACAGAGATAACCGCGGCGAGAACAGGCGCCGCCGCCGGAGTCGCAACGAAATACTTGGCGAGAGAGGGAGCTTCCAGGCTTGGAATAGTTGGGGCTGGTGTTCAAGCGACTAAGCAACTGGCGTTCATACTTCATGTAACAGACCTGGCCGAGGTCAGAGTCTACGACATAATAGAGGAGACGAAGAAGAAGTTTGTCCAGAAGGCCAAGCAACAATATCAGGATATTGAGATCGTAGCTGCAGAGAGCGTTGAGGACGCTGTGCGAGACGCCGACATCATCTCGACAGTCACACCTTCAAGAAAACCACTTATCCTGAACGAGTGGATCGAGGAGGGAACCCACATCAACGCTATAGGTGCCGACGCACCTGGAAAAGAGGAGCTGGACCCGGCGATACTCAAGAGGTCAAAACTCGTCATCGACGACTGGAACCAGGCACTGCACAGCGGAGAGATAAACGTCCCAGTAAGCAAGGGCCTCATAAATAGAGACGACATCTACGGGGAGCTGGGAGAGATCGTGGCTGAAAAGAAGAAGGGCAGAACAGCAAGGAACGAGGTTACCGTGTTCGATTCAACAGGACTGGCCATACAGGATACTGTAGTGGCGAAGCTCGTCTACAAAAAGGCCACCGAGAAGAGGGTTGGGATGAAAATTGAACTCTAACATTACTTGGCGACTCAATCATACTTAAATAATCGAAGAACGTTTCAGTTTGGGTTCACCTCAAAGAGACTGGTAGAAAATCGGTAATCCAATCATAATCGAGAGGTTTGAGTTGAGTATGAGAACCGCTAAACTTCCTTCCTCAGCAGAGAGGATGGAGCGAACAGGAACAGAAACGGCTTTTGAAGTATTCGCTATGGCCAAAGAGATTGAGAAGAAAGGAGAAAGGGTCGTCCATTTCGAGATGGGGGAACCGGACTTTGACACACCTGAAAACATTAAGGAGGCCGCCCGAAAGGCCCTAGCTTTAGGCTACACACACTACACAGCAGCCGCTGGAATACTGGAGCTAAGACAGGCAATAGCGGAGTACGTCTCACGAGACTTCGATGTGGACATAGACGCTGAGAAAGAGGTTATCGTGATGCCTGGGGCAAAACCCGGAATCTTCACAGGCATCCTAGCCACGGTGAATCCGGGCGACGAGGTCATCATGCCCAATCCAGCCTTCCCAATCTATGAGTCGGTTGTGAATCTAGCTAGGGGAAAACCGGTACCGATCCCCCTCAGGGAGGAGAATGATTTTCGCCTAAACCCAGCCGACGTAAAAAGGAGAGTCACGAAGAAGACGAAGATGCTGATACTCAACTCACCACACAACCCTTGCGGGTCGAGCCTGCTGAAGAGCGAGGTTGAGGAGCTGGCTGAGATAGCCAAGAAACATAACCTTTGGGTAATGTCGGACGAGATCTACTCCAAGATAATCTATGGAGGAAGACACCACAGCATGCTTTCGGAGCCCGGTATGAAGGAGAGAACTATACTGGTCCACGGGTTCTCCAAGACCTACGCCATGACCGGGTGGCGCCTAGGCTACTCGATAGGAAACCCAAAAGTCATAGCCGACATGACCAAGCTGCAGGTCAACATAGCCTCGTGTGCCTCAGCCTTCAGCCAGATGGCTGGAATAGAGGCTTTGAGGGGGCCGCAGGACGCAGCCACCCAGATGGTTAGGGAATACGAGAGGAGAAGGGACGCCATAGTTCAGGCCCTCAACTCAATCAAAGGACTGTCATGCAAGACCCCTACAGGAGCATTCTACGTCTTTCCAAACATCGAGAGCACCGGGATGAAGTCAAGAGACTTGATGCTCCATCTGCTCAACAAGGCACACGTGGCCTGTGTGCACGGTACGGCCTTCGGAAGGTATGGTGAGGGATACCTCAGGTTCTCATACGCCACCAGCCTAGAGAACATTAAGGAAGGCATGGAGAGAGTCAAGGCCGCCATAGAAGAACTGTAAATATTCTGTTGAACAGGTTCTCGTTAAGAGCTGAGAAACTCAGCAGACTCTCTCCTCGACTTTTTACACGAACCGATCATCAACCTTTAAATTTGCAGCTAGGCCGAGAACCATCAAGGGTTTAGGCCGAGTGACCGATGCCTTCGTGGCAATAGGTAAAGGACTAAAACCGGTAAGGGAGGACCTCGCTCAACTCAAGATGAGGATGGAGAGCATCAGCAGACAGCTTGATTAGATCAACACCCAGATCACAGAGGTCAGGCAGCGTCTGAACGAGATTAAGTGAGCAGTCCGCGAAATGAGGGAAAAGGTTAGGTAATGACTAGGACAGTCCGGATCTTGAAGGTCTACATCAAATCGTCGAAGAGGAAGGTTGAGTACGCAACCATCGACTACATTCTAGAGTCACTATACCTGATGAAGGTGAAAGAGGACCTTCCAGTATTCAGACTCCTCGACATACTGGCTGAGGGAAACGTTGACAGTGTATCTTTCAGCCGAGACATCCCACACTGCTACTTCTACGCGAGGGCGCATAAAGACTCCATCTCAATAATAATCAGGAAGTCGGATGAAGGCAAGGACATTGAGTTTCAGGTTCCACTCAAGACGCTCAAGGTCGCGATAAGAGACTCTGACAGAGACATCCTATGACCTGATCTCAGCCACTGAGAGTTCCGCGACAAGCCTCTGAGCAATACCCTTTGCAGCCTCGGCTGATGAGCCGCTTATAAAACCTGACTCCACAGCCTCCTCAAGCTTATCCACATCAACTATCTCAGGTTGCCTGTGGGGTCTCCTCACAACGTCTATCTCAAGGTCAACATACCTTATCCTGTCGGGGTAGAACTCGATTGGAGTATTGATGTTGTAGAATTCCCCCTTCAAGACACCGTCGCCTGAATAGTAAGAGTGTCTGAGTATAGGTGATCCTTCCTCCGCCAAGGTCACAGCGTAGTCTGTGCTGGCTTTGGGAACGCCTAGGCCATCATATTTTGAGCCTTCACCAAAGATCATCCTGTGGAGTGTCAACTTTCTGCCCTGAAAATAAAGAATCCTACCCTCCCCAAGCCTTAAGATAGAGCCGTCAGGCTTGACATGCTGGATCGTGAGGCTCACCCTTGGGGTCAGCTTCCTGTAAACCAACGTTTCCAAGGCAAGATTTGAGAGTTCTTCAGCCCTCTCAGGTTGGGATCTCAACAGTGACTCATACTCGTCCACAAGGTCAGAAGCAACTATCTTGAGTAGATGATGATTGTTTATCGTGGCCGTAATTTGGCTCCTCACCCTGTCGAGGAATAGCTTGGAGCCGCGGGGAAACTCGACATCGAAAGAGAGGAACCCGGGCTGTAAACTGAGTCTGCTGTAAATCTTCTCTGCCAGAAACTCTGATAGCGTCTTCTCCCTGACTACTATGTCTGGGAGGACTTGGAGAAGAGTTTGAACTATTGCTTCAGCAGGTTCAGCCTCACCCTCAACCTCCACACCCTGCTTATCAGACCTATCGGCCACAAGAACGTTCTCCTCATAGACCCGACCCAGATTGAACCTCTCGGCAGTGATGGGAGAAGGCCGAGCGATCAAGAATCCTCTATCAGAAAGAAGCTTCGTAAGGGCTGTAGTGTATATCCCGCGAATCATAACCTTCAGGTTACTCATCATAACTGCCCTGCAGGAGACCTTACTCTATTTCTAACATATTCTCCCTCTTAGCTAAGCTAAAAGAATTAGAAGATTAGGGATAACTTCCGTGGGGAAAGGTCTATCTTGCACAGGACGGTTAGAGACGGCTAGATGTAGTGAAGGTTACCACTGTGGTGTTGTGCTCCAGATGCGGAAAAGAACTCATCGTCAATTCAAAGTTTTGTATGAATTGTGGAGCACCTATAGCTGACGCTTCCCCTGAAGCTTTTCCGTCACAACCCCTCAAGCCATCACATAAGAGGAGAAAAATCGCCGCCGCTGTGGCGCTGGTGACGCTGATCGTAGTTGCCGCGACCATACTTACCATGACCGGACCTCAAAACCCCAACCAGACAACTAAGCCTTCACCAACTGTAACCCCTGAGCCGACGCCAACACCTTCACCCACCCCGACTCCTGAACCCGCGCCGACACCGACCCCTACACCCCCCAAGACTCCATCGACCGAAGAAGCCCGCATCCGCGATATGCTGACGGCCTACTATGAGGCGCTCAATCGACACTCAGTAGCAGAGCTATTGTCGTTCTTCACAGACAATGTAGAGATACTGATCAACCACGGTAGCGACTACTCTTACCAAGGTCCCAAGGAAAAAATGAAGTCGTATCTCTCATTAGCCTTCAGTCTAGACCCTGAGGCAACTGTAAAGGACGTAGAAATTACGACGGTGAAGATTGACGGGAACGAAGCCGCTGTCCAAAGTCACTATGTAGTCTATTCTGGGAGATATGATTTCTCTGAGCCTGTCACCGAGAATATGGAACTCATCAAGCAGAATGGTGTCTGGGAGATAACCAAGACGGATATCGTGTTGCGATAGCTTTGGGTAGGGTTCTTCCTCTTGATTGCCACAGAACCTCTTCTATTGGTGACATGCATCAAGAATATGGTTTATCACTACTCAAGCTGGTAGTGAATGAACTCAGCTAAAATGTTGCAGAAACAAAGTGAATACAAGGTTATTGAGTATGTTCCCAGCTTTTCTTTTGGCTGATCACTGTCTCGGTTTGAGAATTATCTTGATGGCTGGCTCGCTTCTCTTATGTAGGAGTTCAAGCGCCTCAGGGGCCTTCTCAAGGGGCATAACATGCGTAACCATATTGTTTGGCTTCAGCTTGTCTTGGTTGATCCAGTCTACGACCGTTTTGAAGTCGCTCTGCGTGTAGGCACTTGACCCTACGATTTCCCTCTCGCCGACGACTAACGGGTTGAGATCTATTTTGGTCTCGTGTTCAAATAGGGAGACGGCTACGATTGTAGCACCTCTTCTTGAGAGTGATATTGCGTCGTCGATTGCCTTAGGATATTCAGTTGATACGATTACTGAATCGAAACCCTCTGGAGCCAATTCTCTGGCGATGCTTGCGAGATCCTGTGAACCAACATCTATCGTTCTGTCAACTCCTAACTGGTGGGCGACCTGGAGGTTCAGCTTGGCAATGTCGGTGGCGACGACCTGTTCTGACCCCAGCATCTTTGCCGAGACGGCTGCTCCGATTCCAACAGGCCCCAAACCCAGAACCAGTATCGAGGCTCCCTCAACTCTGGCTCTTCTTGCGGCGTGTAGACCAACAGTGATAGGTTCAGCCAGAACCCCGGAAGTGTAGGATATGTGTCTTGCTAGTGGGAATAACCTCTTTGCGGGAGCTACAAAGTATTCTGCGAAGGCTCCCTTCCAACCGCCAACACCGGGAACAATCTTTGTTGGGCAGATGTTGTATCGGCCCTGTCTGCAGTAAGAGCATTTGCCGCATGCTATCTGAGGTTCAACTGCAACTCTGGTTCCTATATCGACGCTGGAAACCTTGGCTCCAAACTCGCAAACATCTCCTGCAACTTCGTGGCCAAGTATCACCGGTGGCTTTCTGAAAGGGTGGAGTCCCCGGTATGTGTGCAGATCTGAGCCGCATACGCCAGCCTCGACAACCTCTATGAGAACGTCCTTCTCGCTGACGGTTGGCTCTTCAACATCAATTACCTGAAGGTTGAATGGGCTGGAGAGGACCGCGGCCTTCATGGTACCCACAATCTGGAGAGCCTTGCGCAGTTTCTGGCTTTATTGATCTGTTTTTGATCTTGATGTCTTCCTTTTCAAGACTTCTTGACAACTTTGTTTCCAAGGATTCCTATATCTTCGATCTCTAGCTCTACAATGTCTCCTGGCTTTATCCATCTGTCTATCTCGACTCCGCATCCTCCTCCCACGGTGCCTGAGCCAAAGAATTCTCCGGGGTAAAGTGTCTCGTCTTGAGAGCAGTACTCAATTATCTCTTCCCAAGTCCAGTGCATGTCTCCACTGTTACCTTCACAGACGACCTCGCCATTTATCTTGGCGGTCATCTTCAGGTTCTTTATTTTATTGTGTAATTCGTCGGCCGTTACGAGACATGGCCCCATTATGTTGCCGTTGTTGAAGTCCTTTCCTTTGGCAGGTCCCATGTTGACCTCCATCTCCGCCATCTGCCTGTCCCTTGCGCTTACATCGTTGAAGACCGTATATCCCGCAATGTACTCTGCAGCCCTGTTCTTGGATATGTCTGTTCCCTTCTTTCCAATATACATACCCAACTCTAACTCGTAGTCCAGTCTGTTTGTGTAGCTGGGCCACAGGATTGGGTCGTCAGGACCGGCAACAGTGCTTGGATTGCCTTTGTGGTAGATTGGGATCTCATACCATATCTTGGGAATTGTTTTGCCGCGCCTCTTGTGGGCGGTTTCTAGGTGTTTCTCAAAGCCCATGAAGTCCCTTATCGAGGTGGGTCTAGGTACCGGAGCCAGAAGTTTCACCTCTTCCCTACCGTAGACTACTTGCTCGCCGCTGGGTCCCTTGAACTCGTCTTCCTTCCTCAACCTCGCCTCCACAAATTCGAGTGCTTTTCTCGAAGCTTCCATGGCGAGGCTTCCAAGCGTCAAGTATTCCACCATGACTGAGGGAACAGTGAAATTGGCTATGGCGTAGCCGTCTTCCGACTTTTCATACGAGAGGTAGGAGGCATAGGCCAATCTCAAGTCTATTATGCAACCAGAACTTAGAGCGCCGACCCTTGTGAATCTGCCAAGAGGAGTCTTTACTTCGAAAGAAACTAACTTCATTACTGGAACCTCGTTTTTCTTCTGTCATAATGGAAGGATTCATAAAAGATTTTCAGTCGTAGCCAGTCTGTGTTTAGAGGCTCTTCAAGAGATAAGGCCTGAGGCGTCATAGTCGACCTATTGGAGCAAGTCTTGTGGCGTAGTTCCTGCTTCATAAGATATGCAGCAGGGATCCTCAGCCCAGAAGTCGCCGAACTCGAAGTAGGCCCTTATCCTGCAGCCCCCGGTGCAGATTCGCTTGTGAACACACCTTCCACACTTGCCTTTGAGCTTGTCAACCTTGCTTCTCAGGTCTGAAAGAACAGAATTCTTGGGGTCGTTCCAGATCTTCTCAAGCGACCCCTCGATCAAGTTTCCTATTTTCAGCTTTTCAAGCTGAGCAAATTGGCAGGGATAAATGTTGCCTTGAGGGTCGACGTTCAGGATTCTGTCACCTGCACTACATGTGTCTCCGACAAACTCTAAGATCTCACAGGCCTTCTCATATCTTCCCGGGGCCTGTTCCTTCAGCCGCCCGAGAAGGTAGACTCCGTCCTGAGGCGCGTCTACAGTGAGTATCTCTATCTCTTCTGGGTCAAGCGACAAAGCAGACTCGTATAGTTGATTGAGTACCCACGCGACCTCTTCGTTACTGAGTCTCCTCTTTTGGTGCAGACTCCTTCCTCGACCGCTTGGAACAAGCCAGTAGAGACAGAACCTTGGGACCCCTAGTCTTCTGGCAAACGTCAAGAGTTCAGGGGTCTCTTTGAAATTGTCTCTGGTGGCCGTGAATCTTATTCCACATTTGATTCCTGATTCGAGACAGTTCATCAATGCTCTGGTGGAACTGTCGAAACTACCTTTTTGGCCCCTGACTGTATCGTGTGTCGACGCTTGGGCTCCGTCTAGGGAGATCCCGACGTAATCTACTTGTTCTTCTCTGAGTCTCTGCGCGACATCTCTGGTTATCAGGGTTCCGTTGCTGCTGACCGCCACCCTCAAACCTCTGGATCTGGCGTACTTGACTATCTCCCAGAAGTCCGGCCTGATGAGGGGTTCTCCACCACTCAGCATCAGGAGCGGAGTCTTGCAGGCGGCTGCTTCATCAATAAGTCGCCTTGCACTTTGAAGTGAAAGTTCATTACTGGATTCTTGGGTTCCTGCGTTGATGTAGCACTGTGGGCATGAAAGGTTGCATCTACCTGTCAGGTTCCAGAATATGAGTGGCCTCTTCTGTTCAGAGAAGGCCAAGAACCTACTTGGAATATTTGTTGGGTCTTCTCTTCGATGTTTCAGAATCTTGGCTACAGTTCCTTCTCCATGAATGAGTTCGGTAAACCTGATCATTATGGACCGCTCTTCTCTTGGAGTGTTAAGCTCGTCTTCTTGAGTTCCTTGACGCTGAAGATTATTTCGTACTCTTCTATGGCTAGCTTCCTCGTCAGGGTGGCCACGATTTCCTCGACGGATCTGCGTGTGGGACCGTGAATCATGAAGAATAGGTTGTAGCTCCAGACTTCTGGAACAGTCTCTCTTTCATAGCAGTGGGTTACCTCTTTTACGTCTGCGAGTTGTCTCCCAACCTCTGTGAGTCTCTCACGTGGAACCTTGCAGACCACCATCCCATTGGCTTGGAAACCTATTTTCGACGGGTTTATTGAGGCGCCGAATCTCCTGATGACTCCAGCTTCATCAAGCGTCCTGATTCTGGAGAGTATCTCCTCCTGACTTAGTCCTAGGTTTCTCGCAACATCTCTGTAGGGCTCGTCTTTGAGTTCTATTCCGGTCTGCAGGCTCGTCATTATCGCCATATCTAGATTGTCTGGGATGGGTCTTGGACTGTTCATAGTAGGTTGAACCTCACATCGGTCTTGAAGGTGCTCACTACAGGAAGGTTCAGGATGTCCTCGTCTTGGAGTCCTGTTTTCTTCTTGAGGAGATCTATTGTGTTTTGGATCTCTTGGGTGTCTCTGGCGGTTATCGTGAACCATAGATTGTACTGGTGTTCTCTGAGGTAGCTGTGCGAAACATTGCTGAATCTGTTTACTATCTCGGCTATCTCTTCAACTCTTTCGTGGGGCACCTTGACCCCGATCAATGTTGAGGCCTTAAATCCGACCCTCTTGAGGTCTGGGAAGGGTCCTATCTTCTTTATGACTCCTAGGTCGATCAGTCTCCTCACCCTTGAGATCAAGGTTTGAGGGTCTATCCCCAGCCTTTCTGCAAGAGCATCCCAAGGCCTAACGACCAGTGGGAAGTTGAACTGTAGTGATTGGAGTATTCGCCGGTCTAAATCATATATCTCCCCAGATGGGGACTGTTCATCTCTCGCCTGAAAATGTGCAGCGATCTCTTTGGCCAAGGCCTCTACTGTGTACTCCGAGGGAACTACCTGCGCCTTGAAGCCTAGGTCTTCCAACGCTTTTCTTGTAGTCGGCCCGATGGCTGCGATGACGACTCTTCTCAGTCGCTCGTTGACTATTTTTGTGAGGGAGAACTCTTCAGCATGTTTTAGGAGGCTCTTCACCGTGGATGGACTTGTGAAGGCTATAGTGTCTATCTTCTCGGCAACTAGGTCTTCCAAGAACTTCTTGATCAATGACTTGTCTGAGGGTGGGCCGATCTCGTAGGCTGCTGCTTCTATCACGTCGGCACCCAATCTCTGAAGTGCAGCGCGAAGGCTGTTGTCGACGACTCCGGCGCGGGGAAGGGCAATCGTCTTGCCTCTCAAATCCTCCTTTTCTAGTAACTTGACTATGCCTTGAGAACTGTACTCGCTCGGGACCATCGGTTCCGTTACATTAAACTTGTCAAGTTCTTGCCTGGTCTTTGGTCCAACAGCCACCACAGTGACTCCCTTGATGGACTCTTTGAACGGGTCTGCGAGCCCAGTCTTCTCTGCGGCTTCAAATGTCTGTAGGACACCGTTTCGACTCATGAAGACTATTATGTCAACCTTGCCGGCGACTGTAGCTTTGACCAATTCGATGAGGGCTTCCGGCCTCTTGGTCGGCTTGACTTCTATCAAAGGGGCTACGTATGGGGTTCCGCCTAGGGACTCAATCGCCTCAGCAAGATCCTTGGCTTGGTCTGGCGGCCTGACTACAGCCACTACCTTACCTCTTAGACTCAAGCTTTGAGCCCCTGAACCATGCCAGTTCATCTCTGAGTTTAACCACTTCTCCGACGACGATTACTGCCGGAGGCTTCACCTTGGTTCTATTCACTTTAGCGACGATGTCAGCCAATACCCCGGTCGTCACCCGCTGCTTGCTCGTCGTTCCCTTCTCGATCACCGCTATTGGAGTATCTTTACTTCGGCCCCCCCTGATTAGGGCCTCAACTATTGAGGGTAATGTCGAGACACCCATCAAGACTACTAGCGTATCAGCGGCCTTGGCCAGCCTCTTCCAATCAACGGGTTTCCCATCTTTGCTCCATCCTTCGTGGCCTGTGACTATCGCGACGGATGAGGAGTGGTCCCTATGTGTTAGGGGGATTCCAGCGTATGCGGGTGCCGCATGCGCCGAGGACATTCCGGGAACTATCTCGAACGGTATGGATGCTCTGCGGAGGAACTGGGCTTCCTCTCCGCCGCGTCCGAAGATGAATGGGTCTCCACCCTTCAGCCTGACAACGGTCTTGCCCTTTGAAGCCTCCTCGATCATGACCTTGTTTATCGCGTCTTGGGAGGTGGGGTGCCCCTTCGGGGATTTCCCAACATAGATCCTTTTTGTTCTGGCTGGAATCTGGCTCAAGATTGCTTTTGATATGAGTCTATCGTGAATTATGATGTCTGCCTTCTTGATCGTCTCCAGTCCTTTGAGTGTGAGGAGGCCTGAGTCTCCCGGGCCGGCCCCAACCAGATAGACTTTGCCGGTCTTCAAGGTTTGCTCCAAGTCCTGGTGAGTTCTCCTGCACCCATTCTGAGTATCCGGTTGGCCGCAGTCTTTCCTGTGTCTTCAGGATGTTTCACGTCGCCCTGCTCCACAATGTCTATGCGTCTGGCTCCGTCTGGCGATATGATTGAGCCCAGAAGCTTTACGGTCTCACCTTCGGCTTGGGCAAAGGCGCCTATGGGAATCTTGCAGCCGCCGCCAACCGCCCTCATGAAACTTCTCTCGGCGATTGCTTCTGCCCAAGACGATGGGTCGTTCACAGGCCTCAAGACCTCTAAGACATTTTCCCGGTCACGACGCGCCATAACAGCTAGGAAGCCTTGGCCTGGGGCCGGTGTGAAGTCTTCAATTGGCAACCGCTCAACTATTCTCTTCTGCATCCCCATTCGTGTTAGGCCTGCCTCTGCGAGAATTATGGCATCATAGATGCCTGAGTCGAGTTTACGTATTCTCGTGTCAATGTTTCCCCTTATCGACTGAACATTCAAGTCCGGCCTGACCCTGAGGAGTTCAGCTGTCCTCCTTGGACTGCTTGTTCCGACAGTAGCTCCTACAGGCAGATCATTCAGCTTTGAGAGTGACTGTGAGATCAATACATCGTTTGGTGGTGCCCTTTCAGGAATAGCGGCGATCACCAGTCCTTCAGGTTGGTCAGCCGGGACGTCCTTCATGCTGTGCACTCCGAAGTCCACTTCACCGTTTATTATGGCCTCGTCAATCTCCTTCTCGAATACGCCTTTTCCAGAGATCAAAGGGAGAGGTTCAGACTCAAGCTTGTCTCCGGTTGTCTTTATGACCCTCGTCTCTACCTCAACCGTTCGGTTGTGTCTCTTTATCGCTTCAACAACCGACTCTGTCTGTATGATGGATAGTCTGCTTCCTCTTGTCCCAACAGTCAATCTCAGCTCTTCTCAACCTCAGAGTTCCTTTAGAGCCTGGGCTGCGGCTTCCGCGGTGTGCTGGAGGTCTTCCTCACTGTGGGATGTGGAGACAAAGCAGGTTTCGAATTGGGACGGTGGAAGGAATATTCCCCTCTTCATCAATCCTGAATGGAACTTGTTGAACTTCGACCTGTCGGATGAGAGAGCGGCCTCCAGACTGTCCACAGGTCTGTTGGTGAAGAAGATCTGGAACATTGAGGCTATGCGATTGATCTGGGCCTCAATCTTCCTGCTTTTGATGAGGTCGCTAAGATTCTCTGTCAGATTGGTTACGAAGTCTTCGAGTCTTCTGTATACTATGGAGCGCTCCCTTCTAAGCTCGGTTATGGTCGCCATGGCCGCGACTACGGATACAGGGTTACCACTGAAGGTTCCGGCTTGGTAGACTCCTCCTGTGGGTGAGAAGTTCTCCATGATCTCTTTGCTGCCGACTACGGCTGAGATAGGTAATCCGCCGCCCATGACCTTGCCCAGAGTCGCAAGGTCCGGCTTTACATCGTAGTATTCTTGAGCGCCTCCAACCGTGAGTCTGAATCCTGTTATGATCTCGTCGAAGATTAGGAGTGTGCCGTACTTGTCCGCTGTCTCTCTGAGTTCATTCAAGTAGCCTTTGGAGGGCAGTATGAGCCCCATATTTCCAATGACGGGCTCAACTATGATTGCGGCCGTCTCCTCTCCAGCTGCCTCGAAGGTTCGGTGGAGCGCCTCGACATCGTTGTAGGGTAGGACCAGGGTGTTTCTGACGGTCTCTTCAGGAACCCCGAGCGATGTTGGTGTGCCGAAGGACGCGGCGCCTGACCCTGCTTTTACGAGTACACTGTCGTGTGCGCCGTGATAGCAGCCGTCAAACTTGACCAGCCTCCGTCTCCTTGTGTAGCCTCTCGCAAGCCTTATGGCGTGCATAGTCGCTTCTGCGCCGCTGTTTGATAGTCTCACCATCTCAGCGCACGGAACAGAATCGACTACGAGTTCGGCCAGGTCGATCTCAGCTTCTGTGGGTGTCCCGTAGACTGTTCCTAGGTCGATTTGTCTTTTGACTGCCTCTTGGATTGGTGGGTGAGTGTGGCCGAAGATTAGGGCTCCGTAGCCCATACAGTAGTCGACGTAACTTTTTCCGTCGACATCGTGAAGCTTTGAGCCTCTTGCCTGCTTGGTGAAGAATGGGTAGGGCTTGAACATTCTTACTGGGCTGTTAACCCCTCCAGGCATCAATCTCTGTGCCTTCTCGAAGAGGGTTGACGACTTTAAGTTTGAAGCCACTTTGCAGCCTCCTTTGCGAAGTATGTCAGGATGATGTCTGCTCCCGCCCGTTTTATTGCCGTTAAGACTTCGAGTGTGGCAGCCTTCTCGTCAAGCCACCCCATCTTTCCAGCGGCCTTGATCATTGAGTATTCCCCACTCACGCTGTAGGCCGCTGTGGGCATCTTGAAGGTGTCCTTGACTCGACGGATCAAGTCTAGATAAGCCAGTGCTGGTTTAACCATCACTATGTCCGCTCCCTCCTTAATGTCAAGCTCCACCTCGCGCAGGGCCTCATTGGGGTTTGAGTAGTCCATCTGGTAGCTTCTCCTGTCTCCGAATGCCGGCGTAGAGTAGGCTGCGTCGCGGAAGGGCCCGTAGAAGCATGAAGCCTGCTTTGCGGAGTAGGCCATCACCGCAACATTGGAGTGGCCGGAGTTGTCGAGTCCCCTCCTTATGGCTTGGACCTGTCCATCCATCATTGCAGATGGTGCTACGATGTCTGCTCCGGATTCCGCGTGGCTTATGGCTGTTTGGCTCAGTAGTTTGAGGCTCTGGTCGTTAAGGATCTCGCCGCCCTCTACTACTCCGCAGTGACCGTGGTCTGTGTATTGGCAGAGGCAGACATCGGTCATCACTATGATCTGGTCTGAGAAGGAGGTCTTGATCTTCTTGACGGTCTGCTGTACTATACCATCGTCTTGGTAGGCGGCTGAGCCGGCGGCGTCCTTCTTCTTCGGGATTCCGAAGAGGATCACGGTTGAGACTCCTAGGGAGACTAGGTTCTCAACCTCGGTGAGGGTGGCGTCGATTGGGAGTCGATATTGGCCCGGCATCGAATCGATTGCTTCAGGCTTCGATACTCCCTCCTTGACGAAGATTGGGTAGACTAGGTCGTCAACATTCAGCTTCGTCTCTCTTACCAAGTCCCTGAACTTGGTGGTTCTCCTCATTCGCCGCATTCTCAGGTTTGGAAACGCCATTACTGTCTAGTCTCCTTCGTCCTTTAGGCCGAAGAGTGTGCAGGCGACCTTGTAGAGTTCAGCGTCTCCGTTCTCGGCGGCTCTTCTGAGGTTTGTGACTGGATTATGCAGTATCTTCTCAACAATGGCTCTGGTCAACTTCTCCACAACCGTACGTTGACTCTTGTCGATCTCACCCAGCAACCTGCAGGCCCTCCTGAACTCGCGTCGCCTGATATCTTCAGCCCATCCATAGATCTCACTTATGGTGGGTTCGCATCTTCTGCGTCTGAGGGTCGCCTCAAGGCTTCTGAGTTCATCCTCAACCAGATGTTCAGCATTCTCTATCTCTTTGAGTCGAGCCTGCATATTCTCCTCTGCAACGCCTTGGAGTATATCTATGTCAAATAGTTTTACTCCCTTTAGGGAGGCTATTCTCTGCTCAACATTCCTTGGCTGTGAGAGGTCAAAGATCAGCAGGCTCTTGTCTTTTCTCTTCTCCATTGCACGAACTACCAGCTGCTTCTTCAGGGTCATATGTGGGGCGGATGTTGCGACAAAGACTATGTCGACTCTGGGCAGGACCTCGTCTATTTTGTCGTAGCGAACAGCCTTTCCTCCTAAGAGCTTTGCAAGTCTTGCCGCCCGGTTGAAGGTTCTGTTGGCAACATAGATCGCTCTGTGTCCTCTTGCAGCCAAAGCTTTTCCCACGAGGGTTCCGGTCTCCCCGGCGCCAATAATCATCACCTTTCTTCCCCCCAGTCCAGAAATTGTTCTTTCTATCATGTCTACGGCTGCAGAGCCCAAGGAGACCGCTCCTCTGTTTATTCCGGTCTGGGCTCTGATCTTGCCGCCTGACCTTATGGCCTTGGTGAATATCACCTCAAGCAACGGTCCAATCACTCCCCAACTCCTGGCCCTTCCGAAACTGTCCCTGATCTGGCCCAAGACTTGATCCTCCCCAATTAGCATCGACTCCAAACCCGCAGTCAGTCTGAGCAGGTGTCTCAGGGCTTCACTGTCACTTGATTCCTCAAGGTGATTCTGAAACTCGGTCTTCGGTACGCGTGTCTCGCGAAGCCAATACTCAACTATGGCTCTCTTTACATCTTCAGGTTCTCTGTCGGTTACGGTGTAGAACTCAACCCGATTGCATGTCTGTAGCAGTAAACATTCACGTAGACCGAGTTTCTTGTATACTTCAAGAGTGGCTTTGCGATTATTCTTGAAGGTTAAGGAGTCGAGCAGGGTTACAGGGGTCTTCTTGTAGGTGAAGCGTAGATTTATGAGGTTCTGCTTCAACCCTGAATGCTCCTCAGGCGGCCTCAATGATCTCTCTCGCAATCTTCTTGGCTTCCTCCAGTCTTCCTCGTCGAAGTAGTGAGGAGACCTTCCTGTTTCTGATGATGCTGTACAGAATCTTTCTTCGAAGTTCACTCTTTGTGCCTTTTGACTTCAGCAGACTCCTTGCGTAGTCTTGGAGTTCGACCTGTAGGATGTCTTCGTTTGTGATTGACTTTTCAAGCCTTTCTCTGAGAATCCTTGCCATCGCGGGGCTTCTTCCACCGGTTGAGACGGCGATCTTTAGATTTCCAAAGTCTGTTGTTGCGGGGAAAGAGAAGTCACACAGCCTAGGATTGTCAACTACGCATATCGGGATCTTGGCAAGCTTGGCCTGCTCAGCCAGCCGCGTATTCATCTCTTCATCGTCGGTGGCTGCAATAGCAAGGTCGGAATTGGAGAGTAATTGTGAAAGCTGTGAAGATGTCTCCCCGAGTCTTTCTAGATGTATCTCGCCGATTCTGCCCAGTTTCGTCAGTCTTCCAGTGAATCTCTTGCTGGCCACAGTTACTTTGGCGCCCTCCCGCACAAGAACCAGAACCTTGCGTTCACCAACCTCGCCGCCACCAACAACCAGCACCCTCCTGCTAGAGACCCTCATGTCTATGAGCATCGTGATCCTCCGAGCGGCGATGTTGTGAAGGTCTCTTGAGTTGGCATATAAAGGTTTACGGAAAGGTCTAGGAAATTCCGGTTTCGTTACGATATTCGAAAAGTCCTGAACGGACCATAACAACTACAGCTTCAGTGTCGGCTCAACCCTCACGAGGCGGGTTATCACGGAGACCGAGGCGTTACTCACTCCTGCAAAAGACTTGATCTTGTTCATCAAGTCGCCAAGATGAGTCAGGTCGCGTGTATGCACTATAGCCACTATATCGTATTCTCCAGTGCTTTGAAAGACATGATGTGACTCGGGCAGAGAGGCAAGGTGACTGAAGACATCGTCTAGGGAGGTTGCTTCAACCTTGAGCATCACTATCGCTGTTACTTGCAGCCCTATCTTCCTTGGATTAACTAAGGCTAGGAAACGCGTGATAACCCCCTCCTGCAACAATCTCTTGACTCTGAACCTGACCGTTCCCTCTGTAACCTTGAGTTGACTGGCAATTCTCGCGTATGGCCTCTTAGCGTCCTCTTGCAGAATCCTCAGAATCTCTTTATCAAGATCATCCAGTTTAACAGACAAGAAGACTCCTACTGCCTCTATATGAGAACGAGTCAATTCTGGAGAAAAAACCTTCGGTTATGAACAATGACTCTTCCAAACCGTTTGATGCAAACAAGATTTAAGTCTTGACCGGAAGAGTCTGATACTTCAAAGCCCTTGTGAAGATAAATGGGTTCTAACGATTTGTTCAAGATCAATCCTGAAAAAGCCAGAGAGATAGCTGAAGACGTTCACCGCCAATACAAGAGAAGTACAGGCTTCTTCAAAGATTGTGAGCCGCCAAACTATGAGCCGCCTAAAGGAATGATAATGAAGTCGAAAGAACACGCCCTATATTTGACCTACATCTTCGCGCTAGACCAAGACGTGGAATCCGGAGTTCTTTGGAGTAGGGCGAGGCGACTGTATGAAGAAATACCGTGGTTCTTTGACGCGAAGCAAATACTGACAAGAAGCGACGAGGGTCTATCTGAAGCCTTAAAGAGACTTGGCGTTTCCAACATAAACACTCTCGTAAAGAAGTGGAAGACCATCTCAAAGATTCTTCTCGAAGATTATTCAGGAGATCCAAGAAGACCAACGAACGAGACTCTTGATCTAGAGAGAATAAGAGCTAGAATTCGAGAGGTTCTTGGGACGAGTGAGCAGCGACGTATCCGCAGATATCTACAGATCATGACCGCGAATAAGCTGATGAAGCTTGAGAACTCGGAGATTCTAGGAGTCTTCGTTGACAATAATGTGGCGGTCTTCACCATCTACACTGGAGTTCTACAGTTTGGAGGTGAATTGTTTGAAGGATTCCTTGATGGTTATCCTATACTGCCACTCACAAGAAAGGCTTGGAGTGACGCGGCTGCAGGCCTCGGTATTCCACCTTGGGAGTTAGACGAACCCATCCGCATAGTCAGCAGTAGACTATGTTCAGAAATGAAGTGTATTCTATGTCCGATCCGTGAAAAATGCGAGAAGAGATTCAGGTTAGAGATAAATGGGAACAGAGTTCGCTTGGAGAAGACCACAAAAGTTGGTGAACCCTACCCCCCAAGATTCTGCGTATACTGCGGTCGAGATTTGTCAAGTGGCGCAAAGTTCTGTGATTGGTGTGGAAGAAAGAACCTAGGGCAGATGAGTGGGTTGACATGAAGACTATCGTTAATGGATTGACAGAACTTAGTATCCTAGGTAGAGCCTGTCAGCTAGGAATCTGGGGATAGGCTTTTCCAAGATCTTGTTAGCTGCGGAATCTATATCGTAATCAACCCTCTTGACCTCAAGTTTCACGTCACCTTCTTCAATGTCTAGAAGAGCGTAGCTGGCCCGTGGATCTCCGTCTCTGGGTTGACCTACACTTCCGGGATTAAGCAGATAACCAGACCCAATCTTGATGTTTATTGGCATGTGTGTATGCCCCATCAGCAGAACATCTGCCTTCGCAAGTTCAATCAAGCTTATTAAGATGAACTGCGGAGTCCCCGGAAATATGTATTCGTTAAGAGGATCTCTTGGGCTTCCGTGATAAGCCTCTATATGCAAATCGTCTTCCTCAAAACCTGAGTGTTGCGGCAAGTTTGCCAAGTAAACCATGTTTTCCTGCCGAAGCTCTTTTCTCGTCCAATCTATTGCCAACGCAGCATGGGTTGCGAAGTCAGACGTATCTCCAGTTACAACCGCGAAATCGTGATTTCCAGCAATGAGGAGCTGAGGCTTGAGGGAACGTATCCGCTCAACAACCTCGTTCGGCTGAGCGCCGTAACCCACAAGATCCCCTAAACACAATAGGGCATCATAACCCTCAAGACTTGAAAGAACCGACTCTAAAGCGTCGAGATTGGAATGAATATCGGAGAGCACAGCTATCCTCAAGCCGCTCGCCTCAGAGTAGGAGAACGGACGTATCTCTTAAATCTAAAAAATGATAGAAGTGTACCTTGAAGGTAAGACTATTGAGTTTTCTTGAGGGGACTCGTGAGCATAACGGAGTTACTTTTCACCTTAAACTCCTAGTTCTGGAGAATGCTGTCGTCGCATTCTTCTATGAGGGCGAGATGAAGTTGGGAACCCTTGCATTCTCAATGCCGCTTGGCGGTGAGGAGGTGGTAACCAAATCTTCTGTGCTTTTGGGAGGAAAATATCTGGTTGCCTCAAGAACTCTGTCTGAGAGGCTTGCGGCACATTATGGAAGGATGAGCCTGGTCTCTTTCCACTCCAGTTTCCCCGAGTCAGAAGCTTTCCGCGTCTACCTGCAAATCCTTCAGGATCGGATACGTGCGGCGTGATTGGGGTTGCTTCCGCACGAATGTTACGGAAACGTCGGCACGTCTTTCAATATCCTAGCATAGACGGACCATGAAGAGTACACCCTAGTAAGCACGCATGACAACTCATTCATCTTGTTTAGGAGAGGAATCTCTCAACGACTTTTCCTTGTCAACAGACTTTTTCGCCAGCCCATGCACTATGCTTGCCAATATCAAGAAATCGAAGATCGCTGTTGGATCTCATGATCATGTTGAGAGACGCTGAAAGTCTTATTAATGATTAAGTTTTCATGTTTGCAAAAGTTGGAGGCAAGATGAAGGAAGAAACAAAGCAATCTCTCAAAGGTAATGCCGGAACAATATTTCTTGCAATCGTAATCGTCGCGTCAATCATATTTTCAAAGGTGACTGGAATCTCATTAGATGATTTGGATACGGTAATAACGCTGTCGGCGTTACTCATTTTTGCTTAGTGTTTCACACAAGCAATACAACATGAACCAGAAGAAACTAAGAGAAAGATTATGATCGCAGTAACCATCATAGGAGTTGTTCTTTTCATCCTCATGCTTCTAGGTTTCATGGTTTTCTTTCTTACAAAGTGAAATATGCATGCTACATAGACAAGTCAAATAGGCTCAAATTTGCACATGACAAGAAGAGTTTGGGATGAATGATGCTGAAGATCTTGAATCAATCTTTGGAAGCCTCTAGGAGGATGAAGAAGCTCCTTTTCTTAGTTGCGACAATCTATGTAATATCCTTCCTAGTTGGATACGTATTGATATATATTCGGCTGCCGTTCGTTGTGAGGCTCAGTGAGTTAATTGTTGAAGGCGCTTCTATCAGCCCAGTCTATACCCCTATCTTGAATGCTCTTAAGAGCAGAAATCTCGCACTCGCAGTCGCCCTAACCTTTCTAGTAAACCTGTCAAGCGGCGCCTTTGCTACAACAACCCTACTGGGAGTGATTCCTCTTGTAGGTGGTGTGGGATCCTTATTGGTGACTGGCCTTCGCGGATTCCTGATAGGTGTGGTCTATTACTATGCCTTCACAGTCTCAGTAGCCTATACAGTTCTTGCTGTAGGCACAGCGATTCTTGAGTTGGGTGCCTACGTCTTCTCCGCGGCCGCCGGAATCAACATAAGCCTATCAACAATCTTCCCGAGAAGATATCAGGTTGATAGTAGACGGACCGCTTTCAAGGAGGCTTGGAAGGACGCTGCCAGAATCTACGTCATAGTCATAATCCTATTGGCGCTAGGGGCCATATGGGAAATGGGCGGGCTCTACATGTCGATGCCCTAATTCATAGTTGAAGGTGAAGAACATAAGCCCAAAATCTTTGCAGATAAATGATGCCAGAATGTTGCGTCTCTGAGCAGACTTACTTTTGAGTGGTTATTCGTAGTCATGCCCCTTTACGAGGGCAAAATGATATAAGGTCCAAATTATGGTCCTCACCAAGCGAAGATATACCGAGAAAATCGTTGATCTCGCTAAACCTCGCAACAATTGAGAGAAACAGGTTCACAAAACTAGAATCGTGTATCGACGCCTCCTCTACGACTTCGCATAAACGCCCCCTAAACAATGAGCTGACCTCGTCCCCTCCAAAGATGGTGTCACAACCCCCCTAGGGGGTGGGGGGGGGTGGGTGCCCATCTCAAGACAGAAAATGGAAAAGACCGGAGAGAGTGGTGAAACTGAAGAATAATGCCGCTCGTCTCCCCAGAAAAGGTGGTTAAGAAAGTTGAAAACCAAAACAGACCGATAATCGGTACAAGACAGTTTACTTCAGGTAGATCTCCAGCTGAACCAGTGTCAATCCAATAGTCAACAGAGCTCCAGCCGCCAGCTGGCTCAGGTCGTGCGCCCCAAGCTTGACCCTCGCCCAGCCAACCGGAAATATCAACGCGAAGAACGGAAGCATCCATAGTCCGAGCTGGTGGACCAGAAAAGTCGCTGGACCGGTTATGCCTGAGGCGTGGATGCTGATCTTCCACACTTGGCTTATCGCCACCATGACGAGCGAGTTGACGAAATAGCACGCCATCAGCGCGACGAGGCTCTGGGGCGCCCCCAAAATCGTCAAGATGATTATGCCCAAGAGATAGCTCGTAATGGCGACTAGGAACGGCTTCGTCCTCGTTCGCCTCTCCGACGCGTATACGTCCAGAATGACCCCCCTCTTGACCATGAAGAAGATGACCATGAGCGGGAAGATCGCTGCAAAGAATGCTGATACAATTAGGAGTAGCAGGAACATGGGTGGGTTCAGAGAGAAGATGAAGATTGCGAAAGCGTATATTGCGACTAGGGGTGCGTTAAAGACCGCTGATACTGCCTCAGCAATCTCCTTCTGCGAGTCCTTCAGGTCAGCTCCCTCTCCTAACGTAAAGCTCTCAATTATGCAAAGAGTCTCTTCATAACCGTTTGCAAGGTTACTCGTAAGGAAGCAGACTCTTAATGTAATCAGTGTATTCTCTGAATCTTTCTAGGCTGAACTCGACGGGTACGAGGTGGTCTGCACCGGGAACGTATCCACCCATCTCCTTCAGCACGGGAACCTTGGAGTCAACCTCCCTCCTCATCGCTTCTCCACCCTTGGCAAGCTCCCTCTTGTCCAGGTTGCCTATGAGGAAGAACTTGTCTCCATACTTCTTCTTGATCTCGACCGCGTTCATGTTGCAGTTGACCTCCAGAGGCCACAGTCCCGTGATTCCTGACTCGACAAAAAGGTCCAGCATCGGGTTGATGTTGCCGTCGCTGTCTACCATGATCCTGTCAATCTTGTTCTTCCTCAGGAAGCCTGTGAGGTTCCTGTAGTGTGGTAGACAGTATTGCCTGAAGAGTTTCGGCGACATGAGCGGGCCGTGCTTCTCAGCCATATCCTCCCACCAGAACACCATGTCGATACGGTCCTTCAGGGTGTCGACAGCGTCGCGTAAAGTCTCAGTTATGTAGTACTCCCAGTAATCCGCCATGTCGTGAATCAACTCCGGATCCTTGTACAGCATGATGTTGAACGGCGCGATCCCCATCAGTTCCGCTCCGAAACCGTAGAAGCCGTTGAACCTCATCATCGTTACCCCCCTCTGATAATTCTCGAAGGCCGAGATGTAGTCGTCCTTACTCCAGTCCTTAGGATATCTTCTGGGATCTCTAGGATTCAGCCTCTTCTTGTATTCCTCCCAGCTCCTCTGGTCCTTTACCGGAAACTCTGTGAACATAGGCATACTATACCATGTCCTCTCTTCACCCTTGATGCGTTTCGCAATCGCTCCGGTCTCAGTCCTGATCGTCACGTAGCGATCATCCTCCTCAAGCACCTTCAACTTGAACCTCGGCAACGGACCTATGTCAACCGGAACTACTGACCCGTAGAAGCTCTGACAACCAAAATATGTGTAGGCGTCGAAACCTTTGACTGCGGGCCAGTTATACAGGTTCGTACCCCCTCTCCCAACCTCCCACTCAATCACAATGACCTTGTCCGGGGGAAACCCCTGCCTGAACCAGGTCAGAACAGTCTCCTCATACATGCTCTCGAGCCAAGGGAGAACGTCCGGTTTGCGGAAGTTCAGTACAGCCTTCATCCTTTCCCTAGGGGTCATCACCTAGCTATCCACCTCTTGCATATCTCGACCCCCTCAACCGCGTCGAGGGCAGCCGCGTCCACGCCGACCTCTTCCCCAAACTGCTTTGTGACCGCGTTGCCCCCAATGATAATCTTCACCTTATCCCTGATCCCTGCCTCCCTCAACCCGTCCAGAACAACCTTGACCTCAGGCAGTGTTGAGGTCAGAAGGGTGGACATCCCCACTATGTCCGCGCCAGTTCTCCTTGCCTCATCCACAAACCTCTTAGGGTCCACATCGACACCTAAATCGTGAATTTTGAAGCCCGAGAACTGAGCTATCATACCGAAAATATTCTTGCCAATGTTGTGCATGTCACCCCTGACCGTGCCGAGCAAGATAGTCCCCATCTGCCCCGTAACATTCTGCTTCATATGCGGCCTCAACACGTCGAACAAGCTAGTCATGATCTCTCCAGCGTAGAGGAGCTCAGAGAGAAAATACTCTCCCTTCTCATATCTGGCTCCCACCTCATCCAACCCATGTTTGAGGCCCCCCTCAATGATCTCCGTGACAGAATGCTTCTGCTTCAGCGCCCTCTCAACAAGCTTCTTAATCTGATCTATTCCCTCAAGGTTGGAGATCGCCCCTGAGATCTCTTCTAGAATACCCGCAGCGTCTGTACCGTTCATGGCTGTTCGTTTCGACTTGGGCTTGATGATAAGGCTTTCTACAGTCGAAGCGACAACATTCCTCTCATAGAGATGAAGTTGCGGTAAATCCTATCGTATACCAATAGACTGTACGCGCACAACAATCCTCCCCACTATCGTCGTACGGAGCGCGGACTCAAGTTTTGAACCGCTGATTCTGCGTATCAATAGGAGACGAGACTTGAAAGTGGGGCCTCACCAAGAACTTCCACAGACGCTTTCCTGACCCTCTCTCTATACTCTTCCTTAGTGTATATCCGCATAATATTCAGGAAGACTCTCAATGAATCAACAATTCTTGAAAGCTCCTCAAGCCTCTGCGGAATCTTTTCTCCATTCTTGGTCTTGAGGAAGATCGGTATGTTCATCGGCTCTATATCGATGGCGTAGTGATACGGAACCGAGGGAAGAGATGGAACATCAATAGTCACATCCTCAGGTGTAACCTTGGCTTTCTTCGCGATCTCCCCCTCAATCTCGGTCCTGACCGCCTCATTACTAAAGATATTTGTGACAAGCTGGTCCCTCACAAAGAACGTCTTCTCATACGCACACTTCAGCAACTTTCTACTATCCAAATCCCTTATGATCTCTCTGCTCCCTGAACGCTTCAACATCTCCCAAATCGTGTAGTCGTCAAGCTTCAAGTAATCTTCCAGCGACCCTGAACTGAACAAGCTGAGTTCGTCCTTTGCCTGCTCCAACGCTTTGATAACCATTATCTGAGCTGCCCTAGAGGTCCGGTGAAAATAGATCGCCCTGAAAGACTCAAGCCTCGCAAGCAGAAATATCTCCAGTGTAGAGAGCGCCGTGGAATCGACGGCCAAGTTTCCATCTAGAACATCCATCGTATAGATTAGACGGAAAATATCTATTGTACCATAGCCGGCGCCCGTATGATAGGAATCCCTCAAGAGGAAGTCCATCTTATCGACGTCAACAGAACTCCTGATGATCTGGTCGAGGAAGGGTTGCTCCGAGTCGGCCAAGCGACCGACCGCAAGAAGCGAAATCTCCTCAGGGTCGAAACCTACCTTCTCAAGGACTCGGCCAACCTCAGACTCCCTAATCACCTTAAAGGACATATCTTCATGATTCTTCCCAACATACTTGGAGAGCAGAGGCTCAAAGAGATGGGAAAGTGGTCCGTGCCCCACATCGTGGAGCAGTGATGCTACCCTGACCTTGCTTCTCTCAAATTCCTCAGATATCGCTGGAAGACTGCCCGCGAGGGCCCCCGCCAAATGCATGGCTCCAAGCGAGTGTTCGAAACGCGTATGATTCGCAGCTGGATACACGTATTGGGCGCCTGCAAGCTGCTTGATCCTCCTAAGCCTCTGAACCGGCTCAGTATCGATTACCACTTTCTCCTGCTCTGTCAACCTAATGTACCCGTAAAGCGGGTCCTTTATGAAACCCCAATACTTACCCGAACCTTCCATCTCACCACCCCTCCAGCGTCAAGGCGATCAGCAAGAATACGGCCAGCCTCAACCATTGACCATAATAACTTCATGAAGGCACGTAATAATGTATGCTCGAGGTGAAGAATTGCAGCCAAAAGGCGGCGTCTTCATAGTCATTGAGGGCATCGACGGAGCCGGTAAAACCCTCCATTCGAGAAATCTCTGTTTTGAACTCCACAGGAGAGGTTTAGACGCCAGATACACAACTGAGCCGAGCAAAAACCTGATCGGAAAACTGATCAGGTATGAGTTCCTACACAGGACGAAGATCCCTCCAGAGGCTGAGACTCTTCTCTTTGCTGCAGACCGATTCCAACACGTACAGCTTGAGATTCTGCCGATGCTCCAACAGAACAGCGTAGTCGTCTCAGACCGCTACTATTACGCTTCACTAGCCTATCAAGGCGCCCAAAACGTAAGTCTGGAATGGATTAGAAATGTCAACAGATTCGCCCCAAAGCCAGACCTGGCAATATACCTAGATGTCCCAGCAGAAGTAGCCATGGCCAGAATCCGCAGAGGCAAGAGCCTACTTGAAAGAATCGACCTTGAGACGAGAGTTCGAGAGATCTATCTTGACCTAGTAAGAGGGAATGAGCTTACCTACATCGACGGAAATCAGCCTATCGAGACTGTAGATAGCGAGATACTCAATCTAACCTTAGAAGTAATCTCAAGAACGGAGAGAACCTCTCCAACATAAGAGAGTAGACAATACTTAACGACCTTAAACAGTTAATAGGATTAGCCCAGCAAAGATAGCACAGAACTCCTCATGTCTAACAGAGTCAACCCGCTGGAGGAGGCCATCTCAAGCACTAAAGAGATCATTAAGAAAGTGCAGGATCAAGTAGCCCAGAAGATAGCTGAACTAGGTCCAGACTCACCAGTCGGTTTCCCAGGAACCGCCTACAACCTGCCAATCTACTACGGGATAACTGGCAAGAAGATCGAGCGATTAACAGACCTAAAGACCGTGCTGGAGGAACTGGAACATTCTGTCAAGGATGAGCCAACAGTTGAAAACGCCGCCTCAGCAGGTGTTGCAGCAGTAATAGCAACAGAGGTTTTTGAGGCCTCAAAGTACGCCGGCGACAAGAATCCATACAACCCTCCCTACACAGGCTTCATACAGGACTCGATACTCAGAGAGCTTGGCGTGAAACTTGTAAACGGGGTCGTACCGGGCATCTCTGTCTTGACTGGAACCACACCGACACCTGAATCCACAACCATCGTCTGTCAAGAGGCCCAGAAAAGAGGGTTGCTCACACTTCTCTCAGGACCAGCAGTCGAGCAAGCCTCGAAGGCAAACCTAAAGTTTGGCCTTGAATACCTCCTCGTTCCTCTAGGCTTGGAGCCATCCTCGATTGAGCACGCGACAAATCTTGCGGTGAGAGTCGCCTTGACCTTCGGGGCGGTAAAGCCTGGAGACAAAGACTCCCTCACAAAATACCTTAGAGAAAAGGTTCCTGCCTTCATAGTTGTGTTGGGCCGTCTCGACCGACCTCTTATTCCTCTAGGATTGGGTGCAGCTACGCTCGGACTGGTTCTGATCACAGACCAGCCTGACGTAGACCTGCTAGGTGTAGTGTCCGAGCAGGATACTACAAAGATCATCGCCAAGGCCTGCGAACTTCGAGGAATAAGAACAAAGGTTATGGAGATTCCTATCCCCATAGCCTTCAGCCCAGCGTTCGAGGGTAAACGAGTCAGAAAGGAACAGATGTATGTCGAGTTTGGCGGTGGAAGGTCCCCATACTTCGAACTCCTCCAAATGAGGGAACTGAATGATCTAGAAGATGGAAAAGTAACGGTTGTTGGGCCTGAGATAGACTCGATGAAAGAGGGCGAAGCCTATCCTCTCGGCATCTTAGTTGAGGTGGCTGGAGAGTCTATGGAGAAGGCTTTCGAGCCTATGCTTGAGCGGCGCATACACGAAATAATCAATTATGGTGAGGAGACGTGGCACATCGCCCAGAGAGACAAGGGATGGGTGAGAATATCCAAGGAAGGATTCAAGAGAGAATTCAAGATCCGGCATCTCGGAACGATGATACAGCATGTCCTGCGCAGTGACTACCCGAAGCTTGTCCAGAAGGTTCAGGTGACAATACTCACTGACGAGAATAAAGTCAGAGAGATGCTTGAGAAGGCGCAGCAGGTCTACTCATCAAGAGACGCCAAGATCACATACCTAGCTGATGAAGACGTCAATAAATTCTACAGCTGCATCCTCTGCCAAAGCTTCGCCCCAAACCATGTCTGCGTCATAACCCCTGAAAGAGACGGCCTATGCGGAACAGTCACATACACAGACGCGGCAACAGGACATAAGATCCGAGGTGGAGCTGGCGCTAACCAGCCCATTCCAAAAGGCAAAGTCTTGAATGAAGAGAGAGGCGAGTGGGAAGGGGTCAACCAGTTTGTACGCGAAGCCTCCCACGGCGAGACTGAACGCGTAAACCTCTACAGCCTGATGACACATCCAACAACCTCGTGCGGCTGTTTCGAGTGTATCTCGATCTATCTGCCGGAATGCAAAGGCTTCGTCATCGTCAGCCGAGAATACAAGGAAGAGACCCCTATCGGGATGAGGTTCTCCACCCTAGCCGGCATAATTGGGGGCCAAACCCCTGGAATGTTAGGCCACTCAAAGAAGTGGATAACAAGCAGAAAATTCTTCAGGGCTGATGGAGGAATCAGAAGAATAGCCTGGATGCCAAGCGACCTGAAAGAACCTCTCAAAGAGGATCTGAGGAGGCGATGTCAAGAAGAAGGGGCCTCTGACCTTTACGACAAGATTGCGGACGAGAACCAAGCACAGAAGCTTGAGGATCTTTTGGACTGGCTCAAAAGAGTTAAACATCCAGCCTTGAATCTGCCACCGCTTGAAGAATAAACTCAATCCCGCAGGGATATGTAATGAGGAAATCGTGGAATGACCCCTACCATGTTGTCATTGAGGTTGAGAACGAAAGATGCAAAGTATTGACGATGATGGAGGACATGGGAATAAGACAATTCAAAGTAATCGACATGAGGGGCTCAAGCACAGGTTCAATCAGACATCTGGTGGAGTTGCCTCTAGACCAAGTTAACAAGATATCAAAAGAGAAGCTGATAAGAAGTCAGGAAAACACCGAGGCTGAAGGGAAATCAACCATTTGGGTTGAAAGTGAAGGTTGTGATGTATGCAACACTATGTTGTCTTTGAGTCTGATTATGAACTTACTTATTGACAATTACTATACGATAAATGCCGCGTGTACGATCAATATCGCAGCACCATAGTTCACCGTCTTTAATCGACAATCCGTGGGGGGCTGGCCCCTCCTTGGAAAGGTCTACACGATCAATAACTTCGCCCGTCTCTGCGCGATACTTGAGAATCACCTTGTCCGTGGTGTGAGCGCACCAGATGCCGTCACCTTCCATCGCGAGCCCGTGAGGCCGATCCATCCGCACCGGGAACTTGCGGACCACCCTGAAGCCCTCTGGATCCACAAGTATCAGCGATTGAGGGTTGAAAGCTGTGATCCACATGAGACCCTTGTTCCACTCGATCCCGTGTATGTATCCACCGTCAGGTGTTGGGAAGCGACGTATTAGCTCACCTGTCTCTATATTCAACTTCAGCACCGCCGACTTGTGAGTATCGGTGGGGCGAAAGGGTCTAACCGCGGTTGTGCCGTTGGAAGCAGTCCATAGGTAACCACCACCAACAGTGACTCCGGAACTGTTCTCTGTCACGGTGCGGAACTTTCGCAGAATCCTACCCGACTCGTCAAGCAGGTAAGCATCATCAAAGATTTGATCGATAACCCAGAGGCCCTCATCAGTCCACTGCATACCATTCGGCGCTTCACATGGTATGGGAAAGGCTTCCACCGCATGTGCCCTCTTCGCGACAAAATTTGTCTCTTCCCATCTCTTCTGAGCCACCTCAACCACATGCATTCGCCTCTGTTCATCTACCCAACTAAAGACCATTACACAACTGTAAAGGTTGTTTCGGTCTCACAATCAGAGAGAGCAAGACAGCCGATGATATTGAGATGGCGGCCCCAACTAGGAAGGGTATACTGCTACCAAAGAGTTGCCATAATGCACCTGCAAGTAGGCTCGCTGGTAACGCCGCCAACCCTATACTGGTATGGAATATCCCAAAAGCCGTCCCTCGCGACTCAACGGATACGAAGTCAGGAACAAAGGCCCTCTGCACAGCGTCTGTAAAAGCCTGAAAAAGACCGTACAGAACGAAGAGGAAGACTGAATGGTAAGGTGAGCTGGCGAAAGCGAAACCTAGACACGTGCAGCCAAAGATGAGGTAGCCTAAGAACAACATCGTCTTCTTCCCAACTTTGTCAGCGAGGGACCCCAAAGGAAAGGCTGAGGTTGCGTAAACAGCATTGTAGAGTAGGTAGATGAGAGGTATGATATTCTCATGCACTCCCGTATCTCTGGCCCTCAACAGAAAGAAAGCGTAGCTGAAGTTGCTCAGAGCAAAGATCACCACGACAACCAAGAAGAGTTTGAACTCTATATCGAACGTTCTGAGTTCACGAAGGAAATATCTTGAACCATGACTTTCAACGGGGTGTCTCTCCTCTTTTACAAGAGCGACTAGGAGGATGACTGCCAACGCCCCCGGAATGATAGACGCAATGAATACTCCGGTGTACCAGATCATTGGTAGAAGAATAAAGGCTAGGAGTGGCCCAAGCACAGCGCCCGTTGTATCTAGGGAACGATGTAGACCATACGCCCTACCCCTCCCTTCAGGCTTGATTGAGTCCGCTATCAGGGCATCCCTAGGAGAGGTACGTATCCCTTTACCTACTCTGTCCAACACTCTGATCAATAGAACCTGCAGTGGAGATGTGACAACCGCAAAGAAAGGTTTGGACAGTGTTGAGGCGCCGTAACCTACAGCGACCAGAGGCTTTCTCCTCCCAATCTTGTCTGAGAACCATCCTGAGAACGCCTTGAGAATACTTGTTGCTGACTCGGCTGCTCCCTCGATCAAGCCTACAAAGGCCATCTCGATTCCCAAGACGGTTGTCATGTATAGAGGGAGTAGAGCGAAGATCATCTCACTACCCACATCAGTCAGGAAGCTGACAGTCCCAAGTATCAGGACATTAACGGTTATGCCCGCCAACAAACGCTTCTTGATCAAGGGTTCAACCTCAACCATAAATTTGGCTGGAAAGTGGGGTGACCCCGACTTACTTCCTCAGAGCCACTTAGTCTTTCCCGCCCTGACTCTTACGATCAGCCGCTATAGATACTGCCATACCGGCGATGAACAGTGCCACACCAAACCAGATCAAGTTGACATACGGTATAACCTTGACGTGAATTGTTAACTCAGATAATTGAGAATGCTCAACAGAGGCAAGTCTCGTTAACAGGGCTTGGTAGAGTGAATCTGTGAAGCCTACTGTGATGTAGATGTCATTCAAGACAGACCTGAAGATTAGAGGTCTAGAGGTCAAACCGTATACGGTGTAGAGGTCAGTCCATAACTGTCCAGAATAGTTTGATCCACATGAGGAGGCAACTACATCGACTACTAAAGAAGAATGCTCAGGTAATGAGCCGTTGCGCGTGTAGACGTATCCTGATGGGCCGTCGAACCGGAGGTTAGTAAGCTTGAGCGTCACCCCCAACCCAGAATAGACCTCCCCAACCCTCAAAGACTTCTGGTCACTCACTTCCATCGACGAACTCAAGAGTACCCCAATCAGAATCAGGATCAGTGAAGCGTGTATCAGGCTTCTGCCCAAAGAAGACAAGGAACGTATCCCCCTCTGTTTGACTATACCACCCAAGAGGCTGTATACTATCACAGCCAAAGCGACAAGAAGGAACGGTACGCCAAAATTGGCTAACCGATTAGGCGTAGGCACACCCAAGACTGCGGCTAGAAAACCTCCCAAGAAGGCAACAGCAACAGGAATAGTGCAGGATCTCAGTCCCACCCTGTTCGGTGTATTGCAGCAGATGAGTGTAGCTACGAAGAGGATCGTTGGTGGAAAGAGCCACACATTATAGAATTCTTTGCCTACGCTGTAGGCTGTAGCAAACTGGATCGAATGTACCGAAGGTAGGGATAAACCCAACAGACATACCACGGTTATGTAGACGAGGGCAACATACCCAACGGTTAAGGAGACCGAGGTCTTTGAGCGGCCGACGCCGGAAAGTCTGAAGACGGGACGGCCAACCTTCCCCCTGAGATATAGAAAGTAGCCAGCCAAATAGAGAAAGAACAGAATGAAGGGTATAGCTGTTGATGAGACTCCGAAGGTGTGAACCGACTCCAAGACACCACTTCTTGTGATTATGGTTGCGAATAACACGAGGAGCGCCACAGTGAGGATTGAGAACTCCCTGACTAAGCTTCTGCCTCGTCCGGCCATCGGTGCAGTATGGAAATAGGCCGTTAACATGAGCCAAGGAAGAAGTGAGGCTGTCTCAACGGGATCCCAAGACCAGTATCCTCCCCAACCCAGAACCTCGTAGGCCCAGACGCCTCCCAAAGCTATCCCAAGCGTCAAGACAAGCCAGCTTGACCGCATGAAGAACCGTATAGAATCCTCGTGGCTATCCTTACCCGTGCTGAGGTTAACAAGCGACAGAGCGACAGCGAAGAAGGGAAGGGCGTACCCCAGAAAGATAACCGGTGGATGTACAGCCATCCAAGGAGATTGAAGAAGAGGGTTGAGGCCAAGCCCACCAGAAACCTCAAAACCCAACCGGCCAAAGGGATCTGCAAGTGTGGTTGCCGTCACTATGAAGATCAGGTATATGTCAAGGTGCATGTAGCTTCTCAATTCATGCTGCTCAACGGTTCTTCGATTCAAAGTCCTGTAGACCAAATATATGGAACCGAGCATCACAGACCAAAGGAGGAGGGAGCCGCCGACGCCAGCCCAACTGGCGTATAGCTTATACATAATCGGTAGATCATCTGAGCTATAGGAATAGACATCCCTCAAAGAGAAGTCGTTACTGAGAAATAGACCGATGTAGAGTATGAAAGCAACCAGTATGCAGAATACTGAAAGAATAAAGGCCGACGATCGATTCCTGAAGGACCTAACAGAAGAGACAGTTTTAGAAAGCGAGTATATATCTAGAAGAAGAAGCAGACTCGCGATTGAGAGCAGTAAGGTTCCCGCAATCATCTGTGTCCACACACAATCACCACAATTAGGAGAAAGGTCACATAAGAATGACGGTGCGCCGCAAAAGGGATGCGACTGAAGATTCCCAGAATATCGCTAGGAGAGCCTGTCCATTTATTGGGGGAACGGTTAGCCACGACACAGCAGACTGAAACTATCGAGATCAAGATTGACAGTGAATCAAGACCTAATAGAAGTGGATCCGGAATTGTCCTGTCCCCTAGAAAGAGAAGCCAGATTTACCGTCAGAACGATAAACCCCTCAGACTTCGACTTCATAATTGATCTTGCAGCAACTGAGGGGATAAAGTACACAAAGCAGGATCTGTCTCGTATCCTCGACTATGAACCGGACGGCTGTTTCATAGCCGTCAAAGGTGAGAAGAGGCTTGGAATAGTCTCAACCATAGTCTTTGGGAAGGTGGGTTGGATAGGGAACCTCTTCGTTGCAAAGGCGGCAAGAAGACGCGGCGCTGGAACCAAGCTAGTTAAGGAGGCTCTGGGGTATATGCAGAGTAAAGGTGTAGAGTTCCCGAAGCTTTACTGCTTCCCACATAACATAAGATTCTATAGAAGACTCGGCTTTGTGACTGAACTCAACATCCAAGTCTTCGGCGGAACTGGAAGGGCGGCACCATTCACCAATGTTGAGGAGTTGAGAGAAGATACTCTAAATGAGTTGATAGCCCTAGATGAGAGGTTGTTTGGAGCAAATCGGCGTAAGATGCTGTGTAGACTCCACAAAGAGTTCAGAGAATACTGTTTTGGCGCCTACGTCAATAAGAGATTGGTTGGATATGTCATGGCCAGCGGCTCTGGAGGCGAGTATGAGTTAGGACCGTGGGTTTGTGAACCGCAATATCAGAATGAATTTGCTGAAGAGTTACTCAAGGCAGAAATAGCTAGGCTTGAAGGGGAATATTTCGAACTCTCCTCCCCAATGCATAACGTGGTAGCTGAAAGAATCCTTGAGAGTACTGGTTTGGAAAAGAAAAGAGTAGCGGTCAGGATGGGGTATGGAAGGGAAGTCCCGATAGGCAAGATTGAGGGCATACTCGGGATTGGTGGACTAGATAGGGGCTGAGCCTATTCACGCATGAACCGCAAAAACTCCTCTTTGGTTCTAGGTTTGAGTGTATAGTTATGTTTCTTTTCGAAGCCTAGCGTAGAATCAGGCTTGGGGCCGTAGTCGTGGCCTGGATGAACTTCTAAATCGTCGTTAAGTCGCATGATCTTTCCGAATAGGCTATCGTGAAGGCTGCCAGAGTCTCCCCCCGGGAGATCGGTTCTTCCGCATTCTCCCACGAAGAGTGTGTCTCCCGTCAGGAGCTTATTGTCAACTAGGAGACAGATACTGTCAGGTGTGTGGCCTGGTGTATGGATAATACTCATTTGGATCCCGCTCAATCTGATCACATCTCCATCTTTAAGCCTGAGATCTCCATTAGACCCTGCAGTCTCATACCTCAGTACTTTGGCTCCTGTCTTAGCGGCGAGTTCTCTGTTACCGGCTGTATGATCTGGATGTGAGTGTGTATTGATTATGTATCTGAGTTTCAGACCCTCATCTTGCAGAGTTCCCATGATCTCTGCTACTGCGCCTGAGGGGTCGACTACTACCGTTTCCCTCGACTTTTCGTCGCCTATCAAATATGCAAAGTTTCTGGAGCCTTCAACTAAGAATCTTCTAAAGATCACTTTCCACATTCACCTAAACATGCGGAGGGATTTCATTTCGGTCTTATCGTAATAAACTCTGTGACAGGCTTTAACTGGCGGGTTCCTCCTCCCTCTGCAATTATCTGGATCATCCTCTCAGCGTCGAGTACCTTCACACCACCTATGACTGTTACTCTGCGATTGAACAGGGGGTCAGGGATCACGTTGGCGGATGGCCCGACGAGAGCAAACTCTTTCGCGTTCTTTGACAATTCAACGATTCTGTCTATTGTTCCGTTTGCCAGAGTTGACCCCGTTGCCACGACAACATCTGCCTTAGGCAGAAGCTCCTCGGCTGCTGTGTCTGGGAACATTCCCTCCTCACGAAGAACTGAACTGCGTTCAATGATGAATAGAGCCTGAGCTCTCTCCTTTAGGGGTTGAATGAAGGGACCCAAACATCCAACCATAACGACAACATCACGCGGTTTGACCTGCAACTCATCTATTAGATTGGAAGGCTTAAGATCGTAAGATGCAGCCTCAGTCTCGAAGAATACTTGAGATAGAGCGTTGAGCGCAGCGAAACCCAAGACGCTCTCGCTTACTTCCCATGACTTGGCCATATGGGCTATGTCAATCGCTAGGCTACCCGCTATCTTGCCTGCTCGGTCGCTCACTTGACAACAGTAAGGCGACATCTCATGCGACAACGTATGGCATAAACCAGCGTGTCCAGAGTCCAGTTTTACACCGGTGTAGCCTAACCCTATACAAGCCTTCTCCACAATCAGCCTATCAAGTTCAGGTATCTTTTCCTTTACTGCGGCCAAAAGCTGGTCGACTATTCTGATCTGAGTGGCCCCCTCTACAGTCGTTTCAAGAGACCGATGATTTCTGTTCATTCGACGTAGAAATAGACCTTTCCCTAATCCGGCTTCAGTTTCCTAACCTTTTCCAGAGCTTCAAGCCAGGTTGATAGAGCCTTCCCATACTGAGTAAGCTTCTCAGCATCATTCTCAGAACTTATTGCACTATTGATTTCTCTAATCTTGGATAGTATTGTCTGCTCGAGATCTTCAAGCACCCTTCCACCCATGATCTTGCTCTCTTCCTCTGTGGCCTTGACTATGACCACCGGCTTATTGCATTTGGCACACATGATCTCACGACCAACCTTGAAGAGAGGCGACCCGCATTCTGGACATGCCTCTGAAAGCATTGTTGCACCAGACTTGAGAAGCTCAGACATCCTCTTCAATTCTAAACTCACGCTTGACCACCAGACTTGAGGGAAACTTATCAGGAAGAGTTTTAGGTTGGAACAATAGATTGATTTGACTCACAAATATATAAGATGGGGGTTGGGCCATGTCTCGATCAAAGAAGAGAGAAGAGTTTGAGGGAAGGATTAGGCAGGCCCTAGGTGTACTGGGAGAGGTTTCTCAAGACAATACAACACCTAGGAACATTAGGAGGGCCGCAAAGAACGCGATGGACGCCCTACAGTTTCCAGAGCACAGCCTGGGTGTAAGGGCCTCAAACGCAATCAGCATACTTGACGATATCTCTCAGGACCCTAACATGCCCCCGTACACTCGAGTCAAACTCTGGAATGTAGCAAGCTTACTCGAAGCAATAAAGGACTAGAACCGGAAACGGTGATTGCCAAATCTCCTGTGGGCGAACAACTACTTCGTCGCAGACCTCTCTGTTTAGGATTGTACATAGTAGACTGTGGCGCCCTCTAATTAACACTAGATCATCTTTTCGGTAATCGCCAAGCCATTCCTTATTCTCAATAATGATATTTTTGTGGAAAGCTGAATTATTGAATCTCTAGTAGAGGACGAGAGAGCCGTGAAAGACATATATCCGTTTCGAGATTCTAGTCAAAATGTCGGTGGTACCTGTTGAAGATTGGAATAAACACTGTAACTTTCATGAAGGATGAACCTGAGAAGAGGCTGGAGCTGAGTAAGGAGGCAGGTTTTAAGGGAGTAGAGATTCTAGCCAATCCTGTAGAGCTTACGTCGGAGAAACGAAGAGAAACAAAGAACCTGTTGAGAAGACTCGGTCTAGAGGCCATGATGATAGCGACTGGCCCAATAATAGGTCCGAGCGGAGGAAAACTATGTCTGGAGAGTCCTGACGAAACTGTTCGAGGAAGAACCGTCCAGTACGTTAAGGATTGTGTCGACTGGGCAAGTGATTTTGGAACAGACAAGATCTATGTGGTCACTCCAACAAACAGGAGCGACATTCCAGACCTTGAGAAAGCGCTGGGATTGTTACGCGATTCATTGGTCAAGTCTTGTGATTATGCAAGATCAGCAGGAGTCAAGATCTGTATTGAACATTCCCCGGGAAAACTTGTGGGAGAAGCCAGTTACCTTAACCAGCTCATAAAGGAATTCAACATAGAAAACTTCGGCGCCCTCATAGATGTCGGACACCTGAATATGTCGAAGGAGGATCCTATGGAGACCACTATGAATACTGATAGGCTTTACCACGTTCACTTTGACAACAATGATGGCAAGAACGATATCCATACACCTCTGGATGTCGGCACGATGCCGAGAAGCGACATAGTGAAGTTCATAAAAGCCCTGAAACAGAGGCGGTACGATGGCTATTACTCAATTGAGCTGTTGAATCTTCAAGATCCGGTAAAGACTCTGAAGGAGAACATCAGGATCTTGAAGGAGATCTATGAAAGCGCATAGAAGCCGCATAAGTCCTGCATGACATAGAAAATCAAGGAGAGTTAGATGCGTCAGAGTATGTCTAACTTTCTTCCAGCTCTTTCGAATGCGCCTAGGGCAAAATCTAGCTGTTCACGCGTGTGATGTGCATTGACTATTGTTCTTACTCTGGCTTTGTCTTTCGATACGACGGGGTAGCTGAAAGCTTGGACATAGATCTTCTCTTCCTCATACAGATACTTGCTGAGTTCGCGGGCCTTCTCGGCTTGACCTACCATCACAGGGGTTATTGGAGTTTGACTGACTCCGGTGTCGAACCCCAGATCCTCTAATCCTCTCTTGAAGTATCGTGTGTTCTCCCAAAGTCTCTGCACACGTTCAGGCTCCCTCTCGATTATCTCAAGAGCCTTCAAAGTTGCTCCACAAGTGGCGGGGTCGAGGAATCCTGTTGAGAAGATGAAGGGCCTGGATACCCGCCGCAGATAATAGATTAGGTCTTCGCTTCCAGCAACATATCCGCCAACGGTTGCAATCGCCTTTGACAGGGTTCCCATCTGAACCTCAACCTTACCGTAAGCGTTGAAGTGCTCAACAGTGCCTCTTCCTGTCTTTCCAAGAACCCCTGAGGCATGCGCCTCATCTAGAAAAATGAATGCATCATACTTCTCTGCAAGCTCGATCATCTCTGGCAACTTGCATATGTCACCGTCCATGCTGAAGACCGCGTCTGAAATTATCATAGTCTTGCCTTTAGACCGCTCCTTTGCGCTGGTCTTCAGTCTCTCCTCCAAGCCCTCCATGTCCAAGTGTTTGTAGACGAGACGGTTTACGTCTCTGGACATTCTGCAGCCGTCGATTATACTTGCATGGTTGAGTTCCTCACTTATGATCGTGTCGCCTTCAGCCATGAGTGGCCATATACCTCCTAGGTTTGCAATGTAGCCCGTTGCGAAGCAGAGTGACGCTTCCGAGGATTTGAATGCTGCAAGCTTCTTTTCGAGTTCGTTCTGGATGTCGTAGGTCATTATTATGCGGCCTGTCCCCATGCCTGCTCCATACTTGTCGACAGCGTCTTTGGCTGCCCGCATCATCTCTGGATGATTTGCTAGCCCGAGGTAATTGTTTGCGCAGAGCACCAAGACTTCTTTTCCGTCAAGAGTTGCTTTGGTGGAGTTCGGGCCCGAAAGAACTCTTATATGAGAAAAGACGCTCGCCTGCTTGAGTTCATCAACCCTTTCTTCTAGGAACTTAGTGAACTTGGCATTAGGCAATTTGAGACCTCAACCAGAGAGAATAAGGGTAACGATATAAAATCTTAACCAAGAATCGTTTGCCTTGATCAATAAGAGTTGAGCCAGTCGGTTATCTTTACTTGTTATCTTATCTCTTGAACGTGCATATTCGAAAACATAACTTGGAAGCTAGTTTTGTTCGTCCTTCAGAAGAGATGCCTATCGATAATCTTTGGTTCGCCACCGACCTTGCTCACTAGGACATTATTGAAACCAGCTTTCCTGATTCTAGAGGCGACCTGGTCGAGATTGTGTGTGTATGTATTTATGAAGACTGAGGGGCCCGTATCCATAGAATACCATGCGGAAACCTGTTCGGATCTCATGGCTACAACTTCCTTTATCACTTTGACCGTTTCTGGTTCCCAAAGAACCATATGGTATTTTCCAGTCATCGTTGTTGCGTGGAGATTCAGTGTGTCCTCCTCAGCCAGTCTCGCTACTGCCGCAACATCTCTCAGATAGATTGCTCTCTTCATTGTTTCAATGAGTTCCCCTATTCTTTTCAGCCTAAGGTCAAATAGGGGCGAGCCTAAGACTTCATCATGGGCTTCGTCTGTCTTGACTCCTGAGAGAACAGGGACAATGACCATTCCAAGATCCAGTGCATCTGGGGGAGCAATTTGCTCCGCATAGGATCGGCCGCTTCTGTTTGCATACCACAAGGCATAGCCCCCGGCTAAACTTCTCGTGGCGGAACCCGCTCCCAACCTAACTATTTCAGACAGCGTTACGTGATCAAGCGATATCTCTAGGGCCCTTGATGCAGCAACACCTAAGGCGGCGAACCCGGAGGCCGAGAAGCCCAGACCCTTCCCTTGCTTTACACTGTTATCTGAAACCACCTTCATCTTATCCTTGACCTGAGCTACTTGTCTAAGCTCATTCAGGACTGTCAGAACCCTACCTTTCTCATTTCCACCAAGGCGAATACCGTTGACAATAATTTCGTCTTCGGCAAAATCCCTACTTACCTCTACAGTTGTAGTTGTTTTCATAGCCTCGACGCATACCGAGATGCTGTCGTGAAAAGGAATCCTCTTGGCAAAATCCAGTAAGCCGTGGTACTTGATCAATCCCTGAATCGGGTGAGCCTCAACGGTAGCTTTCATATACGTTCGAGGTTGAAGACTTCTTAAAGCATATTTAAGTGCGTACTGAATGCCGAACTGCAGTAGCGGCTGGTACTTTGATATCAAATATCGGTTGACGCTAGAATTCACGTTAACACAGCAACACTTATTGAAGCACCTATCACACCTAGTCATTCCTATTCGTCGAGGTAGACCGACCTATCCCGAGAAGTGATGCTGAAGAGTTGAGTGCCGACTATTCATAGACACAGCTATTCTCTGGAGGGCTCCCTCTCTTTACGATATGCGACTTTGATCTTCTGATGATAAACTGTAGAGATTGAGTTATCGCGGGTTGGTGCTCTTTAGTTTGTTAGACAATCGCCACAGTTGTTATCGGACTCTAGAATGGGGGATACTGCGACAATTGTATCTTCCCGTCTTCGCCTGATCTGCAGGACCTGGTGTTCTCTACTTGAGTCTCGATAGATCGTTACGCCTTTGCATCCCAGCTGGTAGGCTAGCATGTAAACTGTCTCTACATCCTCAGGCGTCGCGTCATAGGGGAAATTCACGGTCTTGGACACCGCGTTATCAGTGTGTTTCTGGAAAGCCGCTTGTATCCTGACATGCCATTCTGGCGCTATGTCATGGGCGGTAACAAACACGCTCTTGATATCTTCAGGGATCTCAAGGAAATCCTGAATTGAACCCGCCTCACCGATTCTCCTCATCAACTCTTCGCTGTAGAAGCCTCTTTCATAGGCGACCCTCTCGAAGAGCGGATGTGCCTCCACTAATTCTGTGTTATCCATAACATTACGGATGTAGCATATAGCAAAGATTGGTTCGATTCCACTTGAGCAGCCAGCTATTATGCTGAGAGTTCCGGTGGGAGCTATTGTAGTTGTTGTTGCGTTCCGCTTGGGTGGTTCGCCAGAGAAATCATATGTGCTGCCCTTGAAGTTGGGGAAGGCGCCTCTCTCTTTTGCCAGATCTTGGGAGGCCTTGTCGGCTTCTTCAGATATGAACGCCATCATTTCTTCCGCCACCGCGACTGCCCTGTCGGAGTTGTAGGGGATCCCGAGTTGGACCAGCATATCCGCGAACCCCATAACGCCCAGACCAATCTTCCTGTTGCCTTTGGTCATCTCCTCGATCTCTTTCAGTGGATACTTGTTCACGTCTATTACGTTATCCAAGAAGTGAACTGCGATGCGAATAGTCTTGGAGAACCTCTCATAATCTATCTTGCCATTCACAACCAACTTTGACAGGTTTATTGAGCCGAGGTTGCACGACTCATAAGGTAGGAGGGGCTGTTCACCGCACGGGTTGGTGCTCTCTATCTCGCCTATGTTCGGGGTTGGGTTGTCGCGGTTCAGTCTATCGAGGAAGACTATTCCAGGTTCCCCGTTCTTCCATGCTTGCTCGACTATAAGCTTGAAGACATTGCGGGCGGAGAGTCTCTCCACACTCTCTTTGGTTCGCGGGTTCACAAGATCATAGTCAGTGCCCTTAACAATACCGTCCATGAATCTTTCGGTCAGCCCAACGGAGATGTTGAAATTGTTGAGAGACTGGCTGTCGTCTTTTGCAGTTATGAACTCCAGAATGTCTGGATGGTCTACTCGCAGAATGGCCATGTTTGCCCCTCGACGCTTTCCACCTTGCTTAATCACCTCTGTGGCGGCGTCGAAGACCTGCATGAACGATACTGGACCTGATGCTACTCCTCCCGTAGTCTTCACAACATCGTTCTTTGGCCGAAGCTTGGAGAACGCAAATCCTGTTCCTCCGCCAGACTTGTGAATCAGCGCTGTCTGCTTCACTGCATCAAATATGCTTTCCATTGAATCCTCTACTGGTAGGACAAAACAAGCGGAAAGTTGGCCGAGGAGGGTTCCAGCGTTCATAAGTGTCGGAGAATTAGGCAGAAACTCCAGATTCGTCATGATCCTGTAGAATTCTTCTCGAGTCTTCTTCACGTCTGATTCAGGGCTGTATATGGTATCTGCGGCCGCGACTGCTTCGGCTACTCGTCGGAAGAGAGCTGCAGGCGTTTCGACGAGATGGCCCTTCTCATCTCTCTTTAGGTATCTTCTCTCCAAGACGCTTACGGCGTTTGGGGAGAGCTTACCATCAAGTTCAGCGTCAAGGAGCGCTGATCTCGCTTCTCGAACCTCTTTCCGTTTCTGCCTGTACAGAATGTAAGACTTTGCTGTTGCTGCATGCCCATTCTCAATAAGAACCTTCTCAACAGTATCCTGAACTTCTTCAACAGAAGGGACAGTGTGGTTTCCGAACCTCTCCTTAAGATTCTCTACAACCTTGTTGGAGAGTTGTCTAGCAAGCTCCCTATCTCGGCCTCCAACAGACTCTGCAGCCTTGCATATCGCCGTCGTTATCTTCTCTTGGTCAAAGTCAACTATACTTCCATCACGTTTACGAATCTTGGAAGGAGTTGTCTGCGCTGGGGGGCTTCTCCCCCCTCGGTCATGAATATGGGAATCTTTACTTTGTGTAGCGTTCTTTGCTTCTGACTTCAAATAATCAGGCCTCTGGAGGCGAGGCCTTAAGTTTAGGGGCTACTTCCAATTTAAGAGTTTAGACATCTACGTATAAAATAGTACACTGGTTTCTCTCCTAGATTTTTTGTCTTAAGTCAATCTTTTAGGAGCAAACTGTCCGGCTTAGCGTATCTGTTGGAAACCTTTACTTTGAAGTTGACAGACTCTTGCTAGTGGGGGGAGCTGAAGCGCAAATGAAGATTGAGGTTGTCTGCAGCCTTGAAAGGTTCAGAAAGTTCATGATCCTGAGTACATGCAGCTCCTTTATCCCAGACGAGTTTTTCGACGACAATAAGATCTTTCCAGAGAGGCCTGTAGAGAACGGAACAATGTATGTTGAGGCTGAGGATAAGGAGACCTTACAGAGAATAAGGGATATTCAGTTCACAAGCGTTTCGAATGTGCTTGGTGTCATATATAATTCAAAGAGTGGCTTGACCAAGTTGAAGTGGCGGCACACAAAAGATGCGCTGGGTAAACTGAGTGGTGAGGCAAGCGGAAATTCATTGGTCAACCTTTACGAGGCAGGGATACTTGATGAGACCTACATTAGAAAGTTGAGGAAGAGCGAGAAGGGTTGATATCGTTGTTTCTCAGAAGCCAAGCTCCTCTCCTACAAGCATCACAGTAGTATCGGTCTTTGTAGGTCGTTTCTCCAGTATAGTGATTGCGTGGCAGTGTCTATTCGGGGGCTCGCAAGTTTCCAAGTTGCATACGTCAACGGTGCAGGGGGTGGTTCCACCAGCCCTTCTTACATTCATCGGAGTCGCCACGTTCCTGATCCTCTCAATTCCTTCATGGACATCTTTGACTATTTTGTTTACACCCGCAATAACAATGACTTTAGGAGGCCCAAAGATCATTGCGGCGACCCTGTTACCCGTTCCATCTGCATTCACAAGTTTACCATCCTCAGTAACGGCGTTACTGCTACTGACGAAGACATCGCAGGTCAGTTGCCCCCTCCTTATAGCAAGATCCTCCTCAGGCGTGATTTTCTTCCAAGTTTCGAGGACATCATTGCCTCTTTTGACTAGTTCTTCGACGAGACCAATCTCACGGACTGTAACTGAACCGCCGATTCCGACCTTCGCCTTTTGAGGAATTAGCTTCAGAGCTTCTTTCAGTGCTTCAGTCCTTGTTGGAGCATAGACAGTTTTAAACCCGTTCTTTTCAAGTGCCTTCAACGTTTTTTGGATCCGACGTTCAATGAACCACTTCTTCTCTTCCCTCATCATGATCACTTGGCTAGTGACTTTCTTAGCATTGTATTTAGACCTTTCCAGCTACTATTGTAGCTCGAAAGACGCTTGTGGAAAGCTACACGATGCAAGTTTTATTAGATTGAATACTGTAACACAGCCAAAAAAGCGCATATCGGAGTGTGTTGAGATCTGCTAGTTGAAGCAGCTACTGGAGTAACGCTTGGCCTTGGCCTAGGCGTTTCATGTGTTGTCCAATGCGCACCTGTCTTGGCGCCTCATATTGCAGCCGAGCATCCTGAAGCCAAAGGAGGGTTAGTAGCCTCGATATATTTCAGTGGAGGTAGACTCCTAGCTTATCTAACCCTTGGAGTCTTGGTTGGTTATTTTGGAAGCTATTTCTTTAATCCTTTAGCCGTAGCTTCGGTCATGATTCCGCTTGGGGCGATCTTGATTGTGTATGGGCTCCTGATTTCATTCGGCACCAGAACGAAGCACGCGTCGAAGGTCTGTTCCCAGTTTGGCAGGGTCAAGTCAACTTTCATCCTTGGACTGATTCTGGGCCTCAGGCCATGCATCCCCCTTATGGCTGCCCTGACTTACAGTGCGACGCTTTCAAGCATGTTTGGCTCCCTACTCTTTATGGCTTCGTTCTGGCTCGGCTCCACACTCTATGTCCCAATTTTAGGAGTTCTTGCAGGTACCATCACTCACCTCGCGGTTCTGCATTCGAATATCGAGAGGGTTAGGAGAATAAGTGGAATAGCCTTGGCAACGGTTGGTTTTATATTTGTCACTCAAGGTTTAGCGTTCATGCTATCTCCGGAGGTTGCTTGATCTTGATCGAACCTTTAGTGGATATGCTGAAGGATCGGCCTGAATCTTTGAGCCGTAGCAAAGAGGATGGCGCAAAGGTTGTAGGTTACTTCTGCGCCTACATTCCAGAGGAACTGATTACCGCTGCCGGTATGATCCCTCTCAGATTGGTTAACGGGAGCAGTCCTGAAGCGATGCTTGTTGGGGAGCAGTACCTCAAACCGTACAGTTGCCCCTACATCCGCTCCTGCGTTGGAAACAGAGTAAATAAAAATCCCTACTTCGAACTTCTGGACGCTATATGTGTAGCCTGCACATGCGACGGCATGAAGAACTTGCAGGAATACTGGAAGAAGTACTTCAATATTCCAGTCTACACCGTGGGGGTTCCCCAAACATCAAACAGATTCAGAACACGTCAACAGGCGGTAGACTACTTCAGAGGTGAACTGGAAGAACTCAAAAGAGAATTGGAAGTCCTTGGCGGAAGAAAGATTACAAACAGGCGACTCAGAGAAAGTGTGAAATTCCATAACCTCATACGGGGCAGAATGAGGAGGCTCTACGACCACCTCAAGGATGATTCTTCCCCAATCTCTTGGCGTGATGCCTTCAGAATCTCCCACGCCGGGTTCCTAGTTGACAGAGCCCAGTTTCTCCAAGAAACTACAAGGATCGTTGAAGAACTCAGGACAGCTCAAAGGACTGAGAAGAGGTCTGAGGAGCAACCTAGACTCATGCTCTACGGCTCTGTTATGGCTTATGATGACACAAAAGTCATAGATCTCGTGGAGAAGGCTGGCGGTAAGATCGTGGCGGATGCCTTATGCAGTGGGTCTAGATTCTGGCGCAAAGACGTATCTCCTGACAGCCCGCCGATGGAGGGGCTTGTAGAGAGGTACCTTCACAATATTCCGTGCCCCAACATGACAGATATTCCGATGAGGCTGAACTATGTGGTAGCCAAGTCTAGGGAAAGCAAAGCTCAAGGGCTGATATATTACAGTCTAAAGTCCTGTGACAACTTCAGGTCTGAAGTCAGTATGTTCGAAGAGGCGGTGGAAAAAGAACTCGGAATCCCAACTTTGCTGATCGAGACAGAGTACTCGACAGCAGATATTGGAACTGCAAGAACCAAGGTCGAGGCCTTCTTGGAGATGTTGAGGGGAGTGTAAGCATGACTGAGACAGTCGGGGCGTCGAAAGTTCGATTTGACAAGTCGCTTGGAAGCTTCAATAGACTGTGGAGTATGTTCAGGGAGACTAAGGATAGAATCGAAAGGAGTGAAAGCAAAGTCATAGCTAAGTGGAGGCTCTTCCCCCCAGAAGTAGTATATGCTCTTGGAGCCGTTCCCTATGACCTGCTTCTCCATGAAGGGTTTACCGAGACCACTGTAAGAAGCATAGAGACCGCGGGGCACGCTCTTGAGGCAGGTTTGAGTGCAGACTCGTGCCTGTGGAATATCTCAGCCACCGGTCGGGTCCTCTCTAGAAGAGACTCTGTTCCAGTGGACATATTTTTGGCCGCGGCGGGGCTGTGCGACATATCCTCTAAGAGCTGGCGGATCATGTCAAGAAATATGGGTAAACCATTCTACTCAATGGAGACACCTATCTTCAACGCCAACTCCGAGGAGAGGGCGACTTCGTTCATCCAGGAAGAATTGGCTTCCGTCTTTGAGAGACTTGGGCGACGCCTCGGTTACGAGTACTCTGAGCGGAGACTCCTGAACGAGATAAGAAGAGGAAACGTAGTAAGGAAACTTCTTCTCGACATCACGACCCTTCTATCCCGTGAACCTCCACCTTTAGCGGCCCTCGAGTATTTCATAGCCCACACAACCGCTGGCGATTACCTCCAAGAGCCTGATGCTTTAGCCACAATCTTGGCGGATATTAATAGAGAAGCTGAAGCAAGGGTCAAGCAGGGAGTATCCCCACCAGAAATTGCGGATAAGCCTTTAAGAATCTACTACGTTGGGGAGGCTCCTCAGGACCTGAGATTTTGGAATCTAATAGAGAATTCCGGTGGCGTATTGATTGGTTGTGATACATATCTTCCGCTCTTTTACGAACTGATTCCTGAAACCGGATCTCCCATGAGGAACTTTGCCAGGTGGATCTGGATGATGCCCCACCATATGCCAAGCCTCGACAGGGCGAAGACGCTCATCCCACATATCAAGAGACAGAGACCTGACGCCGTCATCATTGGGAACGTAATGGGATGCCGAAATCTTGCGTTATCTGACCGAATCATGAAGGAAACCTTTAGAGAAGAGTTGGGTGTCCCAGTAACCTCGATCGATTTCAGTTCCTCTGACGAGGATGTGGCTCTACTTGAACCTCACATCAGATCGTTCATAGAGATGTGCAGGTAAAACGAGGTATGGTTTTTGAGGATGAAGCGTTGGAGAAAGGTTGAGATCGCTCACACCCTACTTTCAGCCATAATTCTGGCGTCTCTGCTGGGCGCAGTCGTTTATCATGCTTGGCCAGCGGTGTTCAGACGTAGTTCGCCTGAAGCAGTCAAACTGCTCCTGATCGTACCTTCACCCAACACGATAATGATTGGCAAACCTTTTGCCGTGAGAATTTATGCCGCAAACGCAGACGACCAGACAGACAGAAGTAGAAGCGACACTGTCGAGTTGATGCTGGATCCTCCTGATTGCGGCGCGGAACTCAACGCTACAAGAGTTACCTTGCTTAACGGTGAGGCTACAGTTACTCTGCTAAGCACAAAGAGCGAGACAGTTACTTTGACCGCTAATTGGGTTGAGGGAAGAACGCCGCTTAAGTCTGCGGTGCTTTCTCTAAACTTCGTACTTATGTGATTTCCCATAATTATTTCACTAGGGGTTCTGCTGTTTTGGTTATTTCTGTTTTCTCCAGTGGAAGCTTTCTGTAGAAGGCTTGGATTGGGGTTTCTAGGGTTTCGATGTTGAGGCTGAGGTGTGGTTTTATCTCGTTGTGCCAGTGGACGTATTCATCTATCGATTTGAATTGATGTTTCTTCTGGTCGTAGACGCCGTAGGACCTTTCCAGCTTCCCATTCGTCTGGGGATGGTTGACGCGGCATAGGATATGCTTGATCCCATTATCGGCCAGGTATTGCTCGAATTGGCTGATGCCTTTCTCCTTCCTCTCGCCTTCGCTGGCGTAGAATTGGCTTCCGCGATCGGTGAGTATCTCGCGTGGAGGACCGTACTTGGCTATGGCCTGCTTCAGGACCAGCAGGGCGTTATCGGCTGTGGCTTCCTTGAATACGCCGTAGCATTTCCTTCTTCTCTGTTTGGATGGTTCTGGCATGGCTCTCCCAGCCTCCTTCAAGACCATATGGATCGCATTATGTGGCAGCTTAACCTGGTAAATATCCCTGAGTACACGCTCCAGGGTTAAAGCGTTAACCTTGAGCTCATCGTAAACCTTCAAGACCAATGCGGCTTCATGCAGGTGGATCGGTTCACCTTTAGGCCTACCCGGCGTCTTCAGTGTTGGGATGGTGCCTGTCTGCTTGTATGCCTGCCAGAGCTGCTCCACCCGCCTGTGCGAGATGCGCTGGATCAACGCTAACTCGCCTGCACCCCTCCCCCTGAGCTTCTCATGGATTATCCAGCGTATCTTACGCTCATTCAGCTTAACCATAAAACGTCTATAACGGGTAGTGAAATATTTTCGGGAAAGGAGACTAAACTTCGTACCTCACTAAACTCCATACGTGTATAAGTAAAAAAGAAAAGGGGGGAAGTTAAGCGGTTACCCGCTTAACCATTGCCTTCGCAACAGATACTTTGTACCGGTTCTCACTCAGAGGCGTGGCCTTGTCTACTGCAGCGTTGATCTCGTCGGGCGTTCCAGCAAACATCACCGGCGCGACCCCACCGAGGGCGACTGTTGTTCCTTTACCTGTCGTTGCTGCGGCTGCGCTGACTAGGGCGAAGTCGACCGCGTTCCTTACTCTGCTCTTCATGAAGGCTTGCTTTGTGGGCGCCTCAGGAACAGTCACTGTCGTTATGATCTCGTCTGGCTTCAAGACTGTTCCGAGGACCTCGTAGAGATCCTTTACAGCTACCTCTCTGGTTCCACCAGTCCCTTGGACCGTTACGGTTGCGCTCATTGCTGCCAGAGGAACCGCCAAGTCGCTTGCAACTACGGCGTTGCAGACCTTCTGTCCCATTATTGCGTGTGGAACGTTTCTGCCGCCAGTTGCAAAGCAGATAGGGCCACCCTTCCTGTAGCAGTACCAGTCTGGCCACCTATAGTACCAACACCTGACGTACTGGCATATGTTGCCCGCGATCGTTGCCATGTTCCTGATTCCTACAGGCGGACCTTTAATTGCAGCTTCTGCCAGAGACTTGTACTTGCTCTGTACGGTGCTGCTCTCGATTATCTCTGTTAGGGTGGTGGTTGCACCGATCTTTAGGGCTCCACCCTCCTCCTTGATTCCTTTGAGGTCAGGTATCTTCTTGATGTTTACTAGAACCTCAGGAGTCGGCATGAAGCGTCTCTTCATCCAGTCGACTATGTCTGTCCCGCCTGCTAGGGCTTTGGCTTTGCCACCGTACCTGTTCAGTACTTCACATGCGTCTTGAACTGTCTCTGCTTCATAATACTTGTATGCTGCTATTGCTTTCAACTTGTCTTCTACCTCCTTAAGCCTTCCCCAGAGCCTTCAGTATCACTTCTGGCGTGAACGGTATTCTGGTCAGCCGTACGCCTATTGCGTCTGCTACAGCGTTTGCTATGCATGGAGCTGTTGGGGCTTGGACTCCTTCAGCTGTTCCTTTTGCTCCGAAAGGTCCATCTATTCTGGGGTTGTCTCCGTGGGCTTCACCCCAGACTGGAACTATGGCTGTGTCTACATTGTCGGTCTTTGGAACATCCATCACCGTTGGGATTTTCCATTCAAGATATGACTTGCCAAGGTACATTCCCTTGTCTTGGTATCTCTCCTCTGTCAACGTGGTTCCTAGACCCATGACCAGTGACGCTCCTTCAATCTGTCCCTCAATGTTTGATGGGTTTGCCGGTATCAGGTCGCATCCTCCAGCAAACTTGGTCACCCTAACCTCTCCAGTCTCTTTGTTGACCATCAGTTCGACTGCTTGGGATTGGTGGCTGTGGAACAGGACAGACCTGAAGTATGGACCTAAACATTGGCTTGTAGCCGGGTCCATCTTGCCAGGCCCTTGGTAGTCGTCTGGAGCGTATATTCCTCCGGTAACACTCATCTCTTGGGCTGGGCCAGGTTGTCCCGGTATAGTTGGGAACGCTTGTGACCATGGTATAGCCGTGTCTGGCTTTCCTTTAACTGCAATCTTTCCGTCTTTCGTCTCAAGATCCTCAGGTTTCGCATTCAATATTTTTGCAGCATTCTCGAACAGTATCTTCTTCGCATTCATAGTAGCGTTTACCAGCGCATATCCTCCGTGAAACGTTGCCATGCTTGAGAAGGAATTGCTTGTGTAGGGTGCATAGTCTGTGTTGACCTCTATCTTCACTGTCTTTTCAATAGGTATGTTGAGGCCTTCTGCAACAAACTGCCTCCAAACAGTGTTCAGTCCAGTCCCTAAGTCCATGCTGTCCGTGATTATCTCGACCATTCCGTTGTTTTTGATCTTCAAGAGGGCCTCGTTCGTTACCATACCGCCTTGAGTGTACTTGTTTCCGCCAGAGAATCCTCTTCCAACAACCCATGGCTCTGGCACCGACGGTTTGGGTCCCCATGCATCCATGAACTCTCTAATCTTCTTCGCTAGCGCTGGCTCACCCATGCTGCGGAAGATCTCATTCATAGCGTTCCTTTCGCCTTCATTCAGGTAGTTCTTCAGCCGTAGCTCGAGAGTATCCATTCCAAGCTTCTTGGCAAGCTCATCCATAGCCATCTCTATTGGGTAACAGGTTTCTGGTGAGCTGAATCCTCTGTATGATAGGGTATTCTGGGCATTTGTATACGAGGAGTAGCCGTCGAACTTTACAGCCTTCCACCTGTAGCTGCCGGTGATTCCGTTTCTTGCTCTCTCATGCAAACCTCCTCCTGCTGTGAACCTTGGGTAAGGTGCTCCAATGTAGGCTGTGCCCTGAAATGCAGTCAAGGTTCCGTCTTTCATCGCTCCTATCTTGATCTTCCACTTCCAGTTCGGCCTACTTACATGGAGTAGGGCTTCCGTTCTGTCGTATAGAACTCTTACAGGTCTATGAGTTATCACCGTCAGCAACGCGGCGTAATAGCCTGCTATGCCTGCGTTCTTTCCGCCGAATCCTCCTGCGCAGACCTCTGGGCCGTGGAAGTGAACCATCTCCATAGGTAGCCCGACGAATCCTGCTATTGATGCCCATGGTCCTGCGTGAATGTTCTGGACGTCGTCCCAGACGCTTATGGAGCCGTCGCCGTTCCATACCGCAACGGCGACATGTGGACATGGTGTTCCGTGTGGGTCTGGTGGCAATTCAGCTTCAAGCTCAACAGTTACATCTGAGGCTGCCATCTCCTTGTCTGAGTCCCCGTAGCGGAGTGGCAGAGAGAAGTAGCAGTTGGGTCTCCCGTCCACATTTGGTGGCGGGGTAAACTGGACCACTGAGGGGGTTTTGCTTGCTGCTGCTTCTGGGTCCATCTCTACAGGTAACTCTTCATACTTGACTTCAATAGCGTCGAGAGCATCTTCAGCTGCCTCCAGTGTCTCTGCTGCTACTATAGCGATGGGCTCACCGTTGTAATGAACCGTTCTCCCTTCTTCAACCAGAAGCGGCTCAGCGCCAAGCGCCAACTTGCCAGCAAACATTGGATGTTTGCCTGTTCCCACAAAGACTACACCAGGAATCTTCTCAGCCTTGCTTGTGTCTATGCTCACGACCTTTGCGTGGCCGTAGGGGCTTCTCTTGATTTTGCCAATAAGCATGCCCGGCATGGTTACGTTAAAGACCCAGCCGGTTGTTCCTGTAACTATTCCTGGGCCGTTTACGTCGTCGACTCTCTGTCCCATATATCTTAGTCCGCTGTATCCGTACTTTGCCATCTTGTCTGCGAACTGCGTTAGGTCTCCAACAAATCTTTTACCCAAATTTTTCTCCTCCTATTATGGAATTGCTCCGGATGATATCCTAGGCAGCGGCTCCTTCTGTCCTGTAGCTATCAGAACGGACTCAACTATTCTGTGGTATCCTGTGCATCTGCAGATGTTGCCTGATAGTGCTTCCCTTATCTCATCCTCAGTTGGCCTCGCCTTCTTGTCCAGCAGGGCCTTGGTGCTCATGATGAATCCTGGTGCACAGAATCCACATTGGAAGGCCCTATGCTTCACCATAGCTTCCTGAAGTGCACTAAGCTTTCCGCCTTTGGCCAGATTCTCAATAGTCTCGACATTCTTTCCGTCCATCTCGATGGCCAACATCATGCATGAAGGTACCGCTTTACCGTCGACGATGACGTTGCAGCATCCGCATTCTCCGTAGTCGCATCCTTTCACTGTTCCTCTGAGGCCCAGTTCGTTTCTGAGAGTGTCTGTCAGGCTCCAGCGAGCGTTAACCCATAATGTTGTTGGTTTACCGTTGATAGTGAACGAAATGATCTTTCCCGTGATAGGTTCCTTTGGTGGCGCGGCTGGTGGCGCGGGCATCGTCAATGTGGTTGCGCCGTACGCCGCTGCTGCGCCGACAACGAGTCCTGCGACCGTGCCTTGGATGAATCTTCTTCTTGATACTCCGGGTTTCTCTTCTTTCTTTTCTTCACTCATTTTCTCTATTTCTCCTATTTGCCTTCTATAGGCGATTCTAAGTTTTCCCCGAAAGTATTTAACACTTGTCAACTTCCTTATTCTTTAAATACAGCTCGCTTGCGACGGCCTATTTTCCAGCAATCGGAATCGTTAACTTCTCCATTTAAAGTAATCTGACCTGTTAACGGTTAGCCTAGCGTAGAGGAGGTCTAGTAGTACTACTGGGGCGAGGCTCAAGGCTAAGTCGAAGGCAAAACCCTACTCCCATATTCAGATAGACTCAACTGTTGCTGGAGTCTTGGAGAGGCTTTACAGCACCCTCTAGATAATGGAGCAAAAGCTGCACATTGAAAGCCAACACTGTTAACGTTTGGCCACAACTCTAGCTTCTGATTATAGATGTGCCTAGATGACCACGCCTCCCACGGGCATAACTACCATAAGCGATTGAAGTTGAGACTTGCCTGATATCCAAGTTGCCTTGAAGACTGCTGTCTCTACTCTGTCTCCCGTTGAGATCTCTACATCAGCCTCTCCCTTCGTCAACTGAATCTTGACTGTTTTCTCACCATTTTTGAAATGAGTCTGACACTCAGGATTTATTGAGAGTTCAACTAAGTCGTCTCTTGTTGTGTCGATTATGTCTTCGTCTGTCATGGCTTTTACGCTTATCTTTTCTTCAATGCGAAGTCTCATTGGTGGAAAGAACATCATCAGCCTAGTTGCTTGTGGCTCGGCCTCTTTCTTTTCTGGAGTTTCCTTCTTCTCAGAGGTTTCACTCATTCCACATCACCTAGAATGGGAGTCTTATTGACGCTTGGCTAAATAAGAGCTGGCTTCACTCTATAAAAGTATGGTTGGAATTTCAGCAGGCCTATAGTAGACTGTAAGCCAAGGTATGTTTGATGATCGATGTCTGTGTTACGAGGCCTATCAGTTTTCCTCCTTCGTCGACTATGGGGATCCTTTGTATTCCAGTCTTGACCATCAGTTCAACGATCTCCCTCAGGGTTGTCTTCTCATTACCCTTGAAAAGCTTCGTCGTCATCAGGTCTTCGACCGGGAGGTGTGAGACGTCGGCGCCGGCTAGGTCTACGTCTCGTTGAGTAATCATGCCCAGTAGGGTTCCTTTATCGTCGACAACCGGTAAACCCCCAACACCGTGCCTCATCATCTTCAGTCTGGCCAAAGCCACTTTGCTGCCGACCTTTATCGTGTAAACATCCTTGATCATGATGTCCTTTGCCAATAGATCCCTCATCTGGCAAGACCATGTATAGTTAGACGATGGAAGCTTAAAAACTCTGAATCAACCTTCGACAAACAATCCAGCTTGGAGATAACCCCCTAGGGGGCGGTGAGGGTGGGCACCCTCTCAAAACAGAAAAGATAACCGGTTCTCCGAGTTTTGTCTAAGCCACTTATCGCACTATGAGTACTGGGCAGGGTGCGTGGTGGCTGACGCTGTTGCTGACGCTTCCAAGGAGGAAACGTTTCACTCCGCTTAGACCGCGGCTGCCGATAACGATCAAGTCGGTTCCCTCCTCTTTGGCGACGTTAATTATTGTGTCGGCGACCTGTCCGGTCTCAAGTCTTGTCGAAGCTCTCAACCCAGCGGAGTCAACGATCTTCTTCATATTTTCAAGTACCTTGTGTCCAGACTCCTCGAGCGGCCTGTAGTCGATTATTCCAGCCTCGACTCCCAGTATGATGGGGGGAGGAATGACGCAGAGCAGAGTCATCTCTGAACCATACTTCTGAGTGATGCTGCATGCATACTTGACAGCTTCTTCAGAACTCTGAGAGCCGTCAACAGGTACAAGAAGCTTCTTCATCATGACGATGTCAACACAGATAATGTTGCTACGAGAATGAAAAGCCTTCTCTCCTTACACGTTCCATCCGCACCATAGGATCGCGATCTCCCAGCTCCGCTGCTGGTCACTGATATGAAAATGCAGAAAATTAACTATAACGAGTTAATCAATGTGGGTAAATTCATATGGAGAATCCTCCATTCTTTACGTATATTTGCTAAAGCGGTCGGGATGCCGCAAAGGGGGTGGGTGGGGGGTGGGTCCCCCTCTCAAGACAGAAAAACGGGAAGAGACAAGAACCTGTCGTTGACTAGAGGCCGCTTCTAAGTTCCCTCAGCACACCCTCAACAATGTTCAACCCACTATCAACAAGCTCACGCGTAATAGTCAGAGGAGGCGTAAACATAACCGTGGATCCAGACATCCTCAAAGCAACCCCACGCCCAAACGATTTCAGAAGGAGTTCTCTCGCCTCACCAGTCGCCGGAGTCTTGGTCTTCCTATCCTTAACCAACTCCATACCAACCATCAACCCCCGCCCCCGTACGTCCCCAATCAGCTCAAACCTCTCCATCATCTCCCCAAGTCTCTGCACGATATGATTGCCTTGTCTGGTCGCGTTCTCAAGGAGACCATCTCTGTTGACCGCCTCAAGGACCGCCAAGGCCGCCGCGCAGCTCAACGGGTTACCTCCAAATGTGCTGGAGTGAACCTCAGGCTCCCAATCCATAACTTCACTCCTACTTAGGGTAGCCCCCAAAGGCAGGCCTCCCGCAAGACCCCCAGCCATACAGACGACATCGGGACTTGTCTGCCAATATTCTATACCAAACCATCTCCCTGTTCGCCCTATACCTGTCTCAGCCTCATCGTCCACAAGAGCAACCCCATAAGTATCCGCAAGCTTCCTGAGTCTACTGAAGTACTCAGGAGGCGGCGTGACGCACCCCTCCGCCTGGATCGGTTCAAAGAATATTGCTGCAACATCCTCCGGAGCAACAACCCCCCTCAGAACATACTCCTCAATGAAGTCTACACATTCATAGCGACAGTCTGGGCAGGAGAGACCGAAAGGACACCTATAACAGTAAGGATAAGGAAGATGTACAACACCTGACATAAGGGGAGTCATATACCGCCTCTGAACCAACCTACTTGCCGAGAGACTCATAGACCCGAAGGTCTCCCCGTGCCAAGCATTGGTGTATGCTAGGAGACTTGACCTTCTGAAGTGCCAACGAAGTATCTTGATCGCGGCTTCCACAGCCTCTGTTCCAGAGTTACTGAAGAACACCCGCTTCTCAAATCTACCGGGTGTAATGTTACAGAGCTTCTTGGCAAGCTCCACCATAACCTCATAATAGAAGGCTGTCTGCGAGTAATGGGTGAACCTGTTAAGTTGTTCCTTCACAGACTCGACGACAGCGGGGTGGCAATGCCCAACGTTAAGACATGACAGGCCGGAATTGAAGTCTAGGTACTCATTGCCGTCAACATCCCTAACTACACAGTCTCTACCGTGATCGATCACAAGTGGATAGAGCCTGCGGAGTGACGGCGACAACAATCGTTCATCAATATTCAGCAGTTTGCGGGCTTTAGGTCCAGGCGGAGTCGCCACTATCTTGGGGCAGTCCATACTCTCTCTACAAAACAAAGGAAGGATATAATTGATTGTTTAAAGTGTAACCCTCTAACTTGCAGCCGCCTTGTTGACGAGTGTTATCTCGATCGTCGAGATGCTGCTTCCCCTCCCATCATACCGTTTAATATCCTCAGACCCGATATCAATCGACTTGATCACAAGTTCCTTCAAGAAGGACCTCTTTAACATCTCAACAGCATCAACCGCCTTGGGAATAGCTCGCCCCCTGGCCCTCACCATGATCTCGTTCTTCCCCGAATTGAACAATGTGACGCATGCGACAACGTAGCTTATGATCGGCTTCCTTCCTATACGGACCATGTTGCCCTGATCTGTGGTCATAGCTGTCGCTCCAGTAGTCGCCTCGACACTTTTAGTATGGAAGACACTGACAAGATTAAGTTTCCTACGATGTTCGTCTAAACCCTGAATAGTCAGAAATAGTGGAAAGACGGTTATGTACCCAAATTCATGGAGAAGAGGCTGCTGGGCGCTGCTAGATTTGGCTGAGCTTGGCCGGTGCGGAGGCTTTACAATAAGAACCAAAGAGAACCAGCTAGTCTTCGATCCGGATTCAGCTCACACCGTGCCGCAGGGCTCCACCATCTTCATCTCCCATGCTCACGCAGACCATTCTACCGGGTTAAAATCCAAATCTCAAAAATACTCGACGGCAGAGACAAGAAAGATCTTTGAAAACCTCCACAACAGATCCGTAATTAACTTTCGCGACACCAGAATCAAGCAACCAATAAAGTTTGGAGACATTGAAGTAACCCCAATAAATGCGGGGCACATGTTGGGGTCAACACAGTTTCTGGTGACATTGCCTGACATCACGATTCTGTACACCGGCGACATCAACTACTTAGATACGCTCACTACCAAGAAGGCTGAAAGAGTTGAATGCGATGTCCTCGTGATGGAAGCGACCTATGGAGAGCCATCGTACATCTTCCCTGAGAGAGAAGAGATCTACGCCAACATAGTCAAATGGACTGTAAGCCAAATCAAGAAGGGACTGGTGCCTATCTTTCATGCGTATGCGGCTGGAAAAGCTCAGGAACTCGTGAGACTCTTCAACATCTACACAAACCTAGATGTCGTCACCGGTCCAAGGATAGCGAGGGTCAATGAAGTATACTCTGAAAGCGGCCTAAGACTGGACTACAGAGAAATGGATGGTGAAGCAGAGGAGGAGGCCTGTGTTATTGTAACAACACAGCCTTCAGGACTGCTCGGTGCAAGAAAGCATGTTAAGGCTATGGCAACCGGCTGGGCCTTAAAGATGAACATGAAGAGAGTTGCCGCCTTCCCCCTAAGCAGTCACGCCGACTTCGGCCAACTCCTACAGTTCGTCAAGGATTGCAAAGCCAAAGTTGTATACGGCTTCACAGGCCAAGCTGAGGTCTTTGCCGACCAACTCAAAAGGAGACTCGGAATACCAAGTAGACCCCTACCAGCCCTTGGACAAAAGAGCCTACAGGATCTACTCTAGCTCGTCTCATTCTCATTTGAAGGAGAAGTAAGCAAACAAGCTTACAGCTATCAAGCCTACAGCCATCATTATGATTATCTCTGGCCTCAATTTTATGCCAGAGGTCTCTTCCTCAAAGAAACGCAGGAGACCGGCACTTGCAGCAGGCATCGGCGATTCTCGGCGTCTCTTCTTCGCACGGCTACTCAACCAAGTCACCACAACAATAGAGGTTTCATCCAGCTCCTTTTAAACCTAGATAGTTGAAGAGACCCAGACCGATAACTTAACGTAGCCGACATCGAGATAGTCAGACAAAACCGAATGCGGCGAGAAGTGTTCTCGATGAGTTTTTCAACAAAGATCATCTCAATTGAGGGTGGACCGAGAGAAAGAGGCTTTCAATACGGCTCCTCTGCCAGGGATTTGATCCGGAGAAACATAGAGATCTATCTAGCGCAATTCGAAAGGTTCGCGAAGCTCGACTGGGAAAGAGTAAAAGCAGATGTTTCAAACTGGATTCCAATAGTGAGAAAGTATGACAACGAGATCATGGACGAGATTGAAGGCATCGCAGCCGGAGCTGATAGAACCGTTGAAGAAATCGTGGCGCTCAACGCAAGATATGAATTTGCGATAACGCCTCTCTCAGGAAGATCTGACCGAGAATGCACCTCTTTTGCAGCTACGCCAGACTCAGCCTCTTCCAGCGACGTGATTCTGGGCGAGAACTGGGACTTCAGAAGCAAGTTCAAAGAGACATGCGTGTTTCTTAGCATAAAACAGGCGGGGAGGCCCAGTATTGTGACGCATCTTGAAGCTGGCACCGTGGGCCACAAAGGCCTCAACTCTTCCGGTCTAGGCCTCTGCATCAACGCGTTAATATCCGACAAAGACCGCGTCAACCCTGGAGTTCCACTCGTGTCGGTGGTAGCGCGCAGCATACTGAACTCAAACACTATAAGGGATGCCATTCACGCCGTTTCGAAAACAAAGAGATCTGCTTCAATAAATTATATGATAGCTCATTCCGGAGGTGAAGCTGTAGACCTCGAGGTTTCCCCTGACGATATTGCGGTTCTGCATCCTGAGGACGGCATCTTAACACATTCGAACAATTTTCTCTCCTTGACTATGAACCTGAAAGATCTGGGAAAGATCGTCTTTTCAGATTCCCCAATAAGATGGAATAGAATGAGACGACTCTTGATGCGGAAGAAGAGGTTGAGCGTCCGCGCCATAAGGGATGTGACCAGCGACCACTTTGACTATCCTAACTCAATATGTAGACACCCTGACCCGAGACTCCACGCGGACGACCAATTTGAGACCATAACATCTGTTGTAATGAACCTGAATCAAAGGAGAATGTACGTGACCGAAGGGACGCCCTGCAAAGAAGAGTACAAAATCTTACCCCTCAGGCCCTAGGCTACAGATTTACATATTTTGAGCTAAAACGCCTTAAAAAGATTGCAGGAAATTACAAGAATGTGCTAGTTGTCCTTTAACTTATCATGTAAATTGACGCGGAATGAGAATAGTGCCCTTGGCAGATCATGACATGAAAGTGTTAATTTCAGACCAATTGTTGTTGGCCGAAGCTCGTTAACCTCCAAGTAGATGGACGCCCCCAACCTGCAGGCTCCACAATCCTCTCCTTCCTCAATATCCGAAGGTGATACCTGATCGAGCCGTGGGACAACCCTGTATCCTTAGCGATCTTGTTGACTTGAGCCGCCTGCCTCTCAATAGACTCTATTATCTTCGTGCGCGTACGGAGACCTGTACTAACATTCCTTCTTGTTGTAAGGTACGCTTTGGGATGGACTGGGTGGGTTTGCATAAAGGAGCCACTACATGAAGTCTACAAGCTCAGGCTGTTTCTGTACACCCCTCCCTTGGAAGAGAGAGTCTATCTCATCAGATATCAGCCTCAGACGTTGTTCATAGTAGTGCCCTATACCGTAGCGCTTAACCAAGTTCTCAGCAACGCCAAGATACTTCTCGATGGCCCCCCTATGTACGGTTAAGGAAACCTTTCCACCACATCTCGAGCAGACACCGCGGAGCGGTATTCTCCGAAACTTTGCGTTACACCTTGAGCACCTAAATCTCTGACATGAAAAAGCCTTCAGATTTCCTGCTACGTCACGCATTAAGTGGGTTGAGAACACCTTCTTGGCGACCTCCCCTGACCCTACAGCCTTCACAACATCAGCCAATCTCAGTTGTTCTTCAATCTTCGCTAGCATCGAGGGGAGGCGCTTATATACACTCTCCAAGTTTCCAGCATTGATGCTTCCCGTGTTGTGAGTGAAACCTATGGCCGCATATACATTTTCACCGTCGAGACGGTTAGCTATCGTCTCAACAATATTTGCCGTAGCCTTAGAGTCTGAGCGTTTCTCTGCCTCATAGAAGAACTGTAAAGGAAGCTTGCCAACAGCTTCTATGTTAAAAGCTTGCCTTGCCACCTCATTAGGATTGATGAACAGAGAGAGGAGGAGGGGGGCATCCATTAACCCTCCTATCCTGCTTGGTAGAAAGGATCTAGAGAAGTTCAGGAGAACATCAAGCAACACTATAATCGCATCCTCATCTCCATCACAGTCACGCCTCTTGGCTGCATGCCAGAGTGGATGCGCAAGACAAACACTTGCTTTGGTGAACCCGACTACCCTAGCCAATACGCCAACCGAGGTATGTGGAGATAGACCTACCACCAGATGACCTATGAGGTCTTCTCTCTTCTTGACGTTATAGTAAGGCGAAATTCCATAAAATCTCTCTAGAAGTTCGTCCAAGAATGAAGTGACCCTGACAAAGTAGTCGGCACATCTTTCTGGAATTACTATGTCTTGCATCCGTAGTGCGCACAACTGGTCTGGCCTTGATATTGGTTCACCATTTGCATCGCGGTCATAGCCAAGTTCACGCAGCTTCTCAAGCGATACCCCAACCTCAATAGGTTTGAAGTGTGTTAGTGGGGCGTTTGTAGCATCAAACCTAATCGTGCCATCCTTGAATACTGAGAGGTCGTGTTTTGCGCGTAAAAGCCCCTTCTCAAGAGGCTCAGGCTTCTTGGCCTCACTCGCCATTCCACGCACACACTTGACGGTTTCAGGCGGAGCAGCCATTCCAAGTCTCTTGGTCGCCGATTCTAGAAGCAACCTGATGTTTACCGGGCGCCTCTCATGCGGAACGGTTGGAACCCCACATGAAGGACAATCTTTCCTATCGTAACTTCTGCCACATCTGGGGCAGAATGGTTCAATAACCGTCGGTGACCCGCACGCCGAACAGAAATTTGTATGTCTGAAATCGCGGCATTTAGGGCACAGTCTTCTCTCTATGTCTACCGATACGACTGTGTTATTCTTGGTTGCTTCGACAATGTTTCTTCTGGCGCCGCCAGCCAAACCAACTGGAAATAGGCAGTGAACTATCGGCTTCATCTCTCTGCGTTTTGCTTTCTCAGGTCTACCCATCCTTGCTCCTATGAAGGTTGGGGCTTTTTCGCGAATCGGTATTCCAGACGCTTTGGAGACGTAATCTGCACTCGGTAGGTCGGCCTTAGGAGGGTTCCATGCCCCGCCCAAGCCCAAACATTCGTATAGTACCGTTGCTTCTGGAATGATGACTCTCTTACCATCAACCTTATGCGGCACGCATAGCTTCTCAAGTGAACTCTTGACTTTGTCGTCTAGCTCATTTAGAATCATCGTTTGTGAATCGTCAATCTTAACTAGGGAATTGAGCAATCCCTCTCTCAACTGAGTTATCTCGCTTAGGTCGAGGATATTCCAGAAGTAAGTATACCTTGGATGAAGCGGTACTCCAAGGACCCTTGACAGCTTTAATGCCTCATCTTGAGTCGGAACGGCCTCAAGTGGAGCTACTATGAATGAGTCGAGCCTTTCAGCTTCGATCCCCAGTTCGGTGGAAGTCACTGTAATGTTGCCGTATTTCTTTGGGATCGCCTCATGCAGAAGCTCACTCCACCATTCCTCTACAAAGCCTGAAGGGGCTAGGGGCTTGTTATTTTCTAGAAACTCGCCAAACGAAACTAGGATGTCTCCCAGAAAGAGTACGCTCGTGACAGAACTTGATGTCTTCTTCGCAAGTTGAGGTTCATCCACCCGTTGAACTGAACCGTCGGCATATTTTACCACTGGTGGTTCGATGGAGTCCACTGGAGCGACTACTCCAGCCTTACCAGGCTTTTCTATGCGTAGCTGAGTGCCTGTGGCGATGAAGTCACGTAGAATATGCATTGTCGAGGGGTGAATACCGAGCGCCGTAAGTCCTGTGTTTCTGCATCTGCCGTATCGAAGTCTAAAACCGCCTGAGGTTGCCGGTAGAGAAAAGATAGGTCTACCGCCAACAACATCTTCAAGGTACATAAAATCTCGAGCTTCTTCAACCTTCGTGGTGGATGGAGTAAAGTCTCTGAGCCAACTCCATCCGCTGATGCCCAGCTTCTCAACTATCTTCACGACTTTCTGGGTTCGACCTATCAGGCCGTCGTTGACGACGCGGAGGGCTCCACCACGGACGCCATTAGTTTCAATCCTTGGTAAGTTCCTGAAGGAGGCTACTTCGATCTGGTCTGTTTGGACACCGTTAACTTCAACTGGAAGGTTCATTATAACATTGAATGATTCTTCATCGGAGACTTTGTATTGGAACCTTGATACTTCTCGCTCGTAGAGTCGTAGCTCCTCAACGAATCTTCTTGCCTCAACCTCAGTCGCCCTGTATCTGCTCAAACCCATAAGGCGCTGTATATAGTCTGCGACAACGAGTATGAGCGCCATTTCAGTTCCGCCGGCAGAGCGTATGGGCCCGGCAAAATATACCGCCAAGTATCTGCTGTGGTCAGGGTTTGTCTTTACCTTGACGCTTGAGATCCCCTGTATGGGCGCTATTGTAACTCCTTCACCAAGTATTGCGAGGGCAGTTCTGATTGCTTGTTCCGCGGCCGCTTCCTCACCAATTTTGCTGAAGGTTTGAGCTACCTCCTCAGCTATCTTGAAGGCCACTTCTTCCCTAGGCATCTTTCTGCTGAGTTCCCTAATCCTGGAGGCTACACCAGCCGGGCCGACAGATTTCTCTACACGCTCGGCTAAGTCTACTGCTACCACAGATTCGAGTTCGGGTGACGGATCGTACCCCAGTGAACGTGCTCTTGCAGCAATTGAGGAAACTTCTATAAACTGTTTCTCCAGTTGGGCTACGTAATCTTTGTACCAAGCGGGGATAGAATTCAAACGAGCATACCCCTACACTGACTATGTGATCCTCTAGATACTAAGTTTAACCTTGACTATCCTTTATGGATAAGGCGCGATGAGAAGCCGTGCATTCGGTACCTATGATCAGCATCGGTGGCGTCAGAGTCCCGAGACTGATCCTTGGACATCTGCCTTTTCTCGGGGAATCGTATCAAGGGCCTTCAAAGAACGCTGAATATTCCAGAAGATTTTCTGGAATCAGAAGCATAGTAACTGTCCTGACGAAGGCTGTGAAACAATACGGTATAACCGTCATGAGCGCTCCAACGCCGCTTGAGGGTAGATCAGCCATCAGACTATTAAAAGCGATTGAACGGATCTCTCAAAGCGTCAACACGTGTTTGGCCTTAATCATATGTCTGAGAATCCCTCTTCTGGTAGATGACCGCCGAATTGATGACTACAGACGTTGGCTTACGTATTATCATATTGAGAAGAGATATGGTGAAACCGATATTCTGTGGAGATACCTCAGCGACCCAGTACTTCAAGCAAGAGAGAATTGGGAGTCAAGGTTTATCGCCAAGTTAAAGACCTCCCAGCCATATTCCCAAGAGCTGGAGAAGCTAGAGATTGACTATGACAGAGTTCGTAAGGCACTAGCGGGACTTGAAGACGTAAGAGTTCTTTTCATTGAACTTGGATCAGAGACAGACTTTCTTGCTATGGGTAAACGTCTAGACATCTTGAGTGACCTAGTCGGGTGGATCTCCGATAACTTTGGATACAAGTGTCTTCTAGGTTGCCACCATGGTGGCTTAACCATACCGATCCTAGAAAGATCGAAAATTGACTTCTACGGATACGTCACACCAGCTAACAAACTGGGAGTAATGATGTTCCCCACACAGAAATTGAGCGAAGCCGCAATAAAGAGCACAAGCAAACCCGTAATAGCCATAAAACCATTTGCCGGAGGCCGGATCCCGCCTAAGCCAGCCCTTGAGTATATTTACAAAGATCTTAATATTCCATGTTGTATGATAGGTGTGGGCTCCGAGGAAGAGCTTGAACGGGATGCTACGGTGGCACTACAACTTCTCTCTGGGAAACCGGATGAGATTGATCGATACTCACGCTCATATCGAAGAACTCGCAGATATTGAGCAGGCCCTAAAGAGAGCCAAGACCAAGGGACTCGTAGCGATAGTGGCAGTTGGCTCAAGCCCAAAAGCAAATATGAAAACTCTGGCACTGGCGAGAGAGTACAGCGGCTTCATCTATCCAGCGGTCGGTATACATCCATCTGAGGCAGACGGAAACTTGAATGAGGCAGTCAGATTCATAAGCGATAACGCAGGCAAATGTGTAGCGATAGGCGAGGTAGGTCTGGATTACCAGATCACGACGGACAGAAGCCGCCAGAAAGAGGTTCTTGAAAATATGCTGGAGATAGCTAAGAGGTGTGATAAGCCGGTTTCTTTGCATTCACGCGGCGCTTGGGATGACGTATTTTCCTGTGTCCAATACTGCGGGATTCGGAAAAGCGTCTTTCACTGGTATAGTGGTCCCCTCGGAACTTTGAAGAGGATTATTGATAATGGCTACTTTATCTCCGCGACGCCAGCCGTTGAGTATAGCTTAAGACATAGGGAAGCCATTCAAAAGGCTCCGGTTGAGGCTATTTTGCTGGAGACTGATGCCCCAGTGAGGTATCATGGCGTTCCGAGTGAGCCGAGTGACATGGCAAAGGTCTTAGATATTGTTGCAAAGCTCAAAGGCATCTCCCCCAGCCAGTTAGCGGACGTAACAACAGGTAACGCATGCAAAATCTTCGGCATATCTCATTGACTGAGTTCGATAACCATGGCCCGTGTAGGTGTATTCGCACTTGCGTTTGCGCTGAGCGTGGTAGGAGCGCTTACTCTGATCATCATCAATTTGTTGCGGCTGTTAGGAATAGCAGATGTCATTATACCCTTCTACTGGCTAGTACCGTCTAGATACATATTTCCGCTGATAGCGGGTATGAGTGGAGACTCCATCATAAACATCATATGCGGAATAATCGCATTGATCAGCTTGAGAAAAATACGGACTTTTACATGGATAATAATCTTGGTCGCTGTGGGTGTTGTGGCTGGTGGAATAGGGGGAATACTGATCTTGATCGGCGGCGTCTTAGCGTTGATAGACAATCTTACTTGATGTTTGTCGGAGAGGATAAATCGAGAGTCAATGTTTTGTCGACAACTTCGAGTATTGTTGGTGCGATAAAGACTATCATAATCAGGTAGGTTACCAGCAGGACCAGCGTTACTACGAGGTTCCGCATCCACCTTGGACTCCAAGATATACCTATTGGAATTCCTATGAGGAAACCTATCACGTGTGAGATGTAGGCTACCTCGCCTGAGAAGCCACGATAAACTGCAACAACATTGTACAGGAAGTAAACGATGGCCACTAGGCCGGTTGGGAGAAGAAAGAGCCAAGAGAACTTGTATGGCTTAATGAGCATGACCGCCGCTGCCAACGTGAATATGGCGGCGGAGGCTCCTACTAGAAGTGTATCGACTGGATAGAACGGCATACTCAAAATGGATGTTGCAATGCCTCCCGCAAAGAATGCTATTAACACATTTCTTCCACTAACCACATTTTCCAAAGTGTTCCCGAAGACGTAGAGGAACAGCATGTTACCAACTAAGTGGGCCAAGTTGGCATGTATGAAGAGAGCTGTAACTACAGTCCAGATTCTGCCTGCGAGAACGTTGGTTGTACTGAAAGCGAGGAATGTCGCTACGGAAGAGTCTGCTCCCCAGGTGAATATACTGACCAAAATGCAAAGCAAGATCAACGAGTTTGTTTGACTCACTGTTTTACTTATCTCCGCGCTAAGTACTTGATCAAAACGACGATGACCGTTACGACTAGGAACGCTAACACAATTAAGATCACTAGAAGTCTAAGAACCAGTCTAGACAATAGAACGACCGTTAACAATAGCAGAGCAATTATAGCGTATAGTCTGAAACGGTAAGTTGACTCATTTCCTCCGCCCTTGGAGAACTCTGGCAGCAACAGTATGATCATAACCACGATAATCAGTGCAAGCTCGCCAACACCTATGAACATCCGCTTCGCCTGAAGGGGAAGTAAATGACTCAGATTTCTTGCTGGTTCCCAGCCTACCATTTAGACATAAATATGTTAACTTTTGTTAATTGAAGGATGCCCGCGGAAAGGCAAAATATCGGTTTTATGTTAAGATTCCTCTTGTTGCTGTCCCGAGTTGGCTTGTCCATCTGCATAGTACCTATCAGTGAATATGCAGTAGACATCCACCATACTGGATGAGGGGGGTACACTAAGCTCTTCCCTTATTCCGCATGAGCCACATTGAACTACAGCGTTACCTGAACCGCTTTTCACAATGACCTTCACAGACTCTTCACCGCATGCTGGGCATGTGAATATTGTCGGCAACTTCTTCTTGACGATCTTTACTACTCTTCGTCTTCTCCTGCCCATATGTACAATCCCACCTCAAATTCCAGATTGCTCTAGTTCCTTAGGAGAGCCAGATTCCTTCCGCTTCCCCCTCGGCGATGTTTTATTACTTCTGCTATTATACTCGTTGCGATCTCTGCAGGCGTCTCAGCACCTATGTCGAGTCCGATAGGTGCGTAGACTCGCTTCAGACTCGCTTCAGGTATACCTTCTTTCATCAGAGTATTAAACGCCATCTCAACTCTGTTCTTGCTTCCAACCATTCCTATGTAGGTAGCTTCAGAATCGATCACTTTTCTCAGAGCTGGCTCATCATATTGGTGTCTGGTTACTATGATTACGTAGGTCTGGGGAGTAATTTTTACTTCGGCAATTCCTTCGTCGACAGGCTTGGCTATTACAACATCAGCATCAGGGAACTCTTCTTTCTTGGCAAAGGGATCGAGTACTACTACCCTTAACTCCAGTATCTTCCCCAAGGTCGTTAGTACTGAGGCGATGTGCCCGCTGCCGATGACGAAAAGTGTTGGTCTTGGTTGGAGTATCTCAATTGATAATTCAAGTTTGCCCCCACACCTCATACCTACTCCACCCTTCTCTTCCTCTTCTAACGTGTAGTCGACGATGCGTGAGCTCCCTTCCTTCAGAGCTTCGAGAGCCGATGCGATTACCGCTGATTCGACACATCCTCCGCCGATCGTTCCATAAGTTGTCTGATCGTTCATGATTATCATTTTCGTTCCGATGCCTCTTGGAGTAGATCCTTCAGCCTTTATTATCGTTGCAACAGCAAAAGTTTCCCCACTCTGCAGAAGTTCAACGATTTTCTGATGGATGTCGAGCAAGCTAATCCCTTTACCTATTCATGTAGGGTAATACTTTCAGGTCCATTTTATTAAAGATATTTTGACCGCATCAAATGGTTCCCTCCGGAAAGCTGAGCAAACGGAAAAGTAGCTAACTCAATTCTGTTCTATAGAAGACACATACGTAGTCAATCCTTAAGTCGTCCGGCCAGATGTAATACCTGGGAGATGAGTAGTGATGCGTTTAAAACAAGACCTATTGAGGCTGGAGGATCCGGCTGGGACTGCCGTTCGCGTTGAGAGCTTCCTCAGAGATTACGTCGAGAAAGCTTCAGCTGAGGGCGTCGTTTTCGGCATGTCTGGGGGACTAGATTCCAGCGTGGTCGCCGCTCTTTGTTCAAAAGCCTTCAATGAACGCAGCAAAGTCCTTGGCTTGTGCATGCCCGAAGAGGAGACCTACAATTCAAAGAACGTCAAGGACGCTGAGCGCGTTGCTGAGATCTTCAATATAGAGATCGAAAAAATCGACGTAACACCGATGGTTCAAGCCTTCTTCAAGAATCTCAGAATCTTCAACCCGAGGAACATAGTTGCCAACGGTAACGTGAAGGCAAGAGTCCGTGCGGTAACTTTGTTTTACCACGCAAACGTCCTCAATCGCCTCGTTGTCGGCACTACCGACAAGAGTGAGATGATGCTCGGATAGGATGCGTTCATCTGAAACGCATCCCCGAAGACTTTACAAAATTCGGCGACGGGGCGTGTGATATAGAACCGCTAGCGGACTTCTACAAGACAACTGTTAGACAACTGGCTACTACCCTTGGAATCCCTGCTGAGATAGTGACGAAGCCATCGTCACCAGATCTTTGGCCTAACCAGCGACCGAGGGAAGAACTAGGCGCAGACTATGATCTTCTTGATCTTATACTTTGGGGGATTGAACATTGGTGGACGACCGACGAGATCGCCGAGGAACTCAAGCTTCCCAAGGAGTTTGTCGGGCGGGTCTTTGAAAGGTGGAGGTTGACGGAACATAAGAGGCGGACACCACTGGTACCCAAGCTCTTCTTGAGGAACCGTGGGCCATGACTTCCGTCTGCCTTACATTCCGTAGAAGAGTTGTCCTGCGCCTTTACAAAACATGTTAAGAAGGTCAGAGTGGTGTAGTTGTTTTGAACATGAAAATGTCTAGAGTTGGATTGACGGAAAATACTATCTGTTATATTTGAGCCTAGGCTGGACGTATTCTTAGGCTTGAGGATGCCTGAAGAGACTTGCCGTAGCTTTGGCACAGACTTCTCGAAAAGCTGGTGATAAACCTCACAACCTCCGTGTATGGAACAAGTGTCAGTGGAAGCAAGAAGGAAAGATGCTAACCTCCTACTTTCTAGAGTTAGCCCTCACTGGATACGTTTGTCGCGACCTTTTTTATCAGTTGGCCGATCCCCTAGACGGAATATCGGTAGAATCGATCCGTAGAGTTGCCGAACAGAACAACTTGACAAGAATCTTCGGAATGCCCCTTGAAGGAAAGTGAAAGGTGCACTCTACAACTCCTCGATCATGATTGGTGAAGACGGAGACACTGTAGATTACAACAAGGTGTACTTGCCTACTCACACGGTCTTCGAGGAAAGAAGATAATTCCGACCTGGTCATTAGATCAAATCTTTTGAAGGTAAGAACTGCAAGATTGGGCTGAGGATCTGTTATGACCTGTACTTCCCAGAAATATACTGCATCCTGGCGCTTGAGGGATCTGAACTCGTAACTTGCATCTCCGCGTCACCATCTATACGCCGAGATCATTTTAGAGTGTTGACTAAGGCGGGGGCTGTTGAGAATGGAATTTTCCTTGTTTTCGCGAACCGTGTAGGGATAGAGGACGGCCTACATTTTTTGGGGAGATAGCCATGTCTTAAGTCCAAACGGTGGCGTTCTGGTAAAAGCTTGATACTACGAGGAAGAGCCTTGTCCTCGCGACCATAGATCTTGAAGACCTGGTGAAAGTCAGGCCGTTCGTCCCGACCATTCGGGATCTCAGAACAGAAATAGTGGATACCCTGAGAGAGCGTTCTCATGACGTTTGAAAACGCTCATAAGCACTGGTGCGTGTATCCGCGAGAATCGAAGCTCAAGAGATATACATTGTATAGTCAAGGTCCAGCCTTGGCGGCGGTTTCCAGTATCTACAGGCTAGTCACTCCGTCGAGTCGACAGCGGCACCATTTAATAGTTGTGCATACAAAAGTGTATTCATGGGTGGCGAGGCTTCGAGTACTTATCCTGACAGTATCACGTCTGCCAGAAACTTAGTAAAAGAGACTTTTCAAGATATAATATTGATAATTCTACTTGAAAATAGCAATATGACGCGAAAGCAATTCGAAACATTCCTAATAGATGCTTTATCTCCGGATTTTCTAAACGGACGGGCGACATCAGTGAAACGACCAAGACTGAGGACTGACAGGAACTACCTCAGCCGCGGTTCTTTCGACAGGACCCTGAACCAGGCGAGGGAAAACATAGTTGAAGCCATCTACACAGTCCTCCTGCTGGGTTACACCGGACTACTCGAAACCCCGCAACTAGGGCCTTTCTTGGAGGTGAGCAACCGCCTAAAGGCCTACATTGACCTGAGGAGGAAAGAGGTTACCGATGAGACTAGGGAACTGGTTGACTCTCTGTCGGCTGAGTTGACTGAGGTCTTGACGAACTTCCTAAAAAGGAGGGGAAGAGAGTGAGGTGATAGGTGCACACCCCTAGGAACGGCTACTTCTGGGACTTGTTAGAGAACCGCTCTCCGGAGAACCAATAGACCTGACAGCATATTTCCACTCAAAAGAGGAGCCGGATCGTGTGAGGACTCCTCTCTCGGTGAGTCTTGAAAGGTATGTTGAGATTGTGCTCAACGGAACATCTTCACCATAAACAGACTTGTATGTCTGTTGCACTTCTTTAGAAAGAAACGTTTTGTCCGAAAAGTGGGAGCGGATTAATGTAAGGGTTTTCGCGAAGCGGTTGCCAAGTGAACTCTGGAAGACTCTGTTGTTAGGAAGAACTCCCTCTGCACCGCCCATAAGCTCAATATAGTCGAGAACTTTTCCAACCTTCTCTCTTGTGACGTGACCTTCAATAGTCATCGTATGTTTGATTCCCTCTTTGTCGTAGAACTCGACCTTGACGCGATGCGCGGGCAACCAGAGCACCAGTGCTAACTATTCACAGGTGAATCTAATATCTGTGAACACTCTTATTTATTTTGCCGTGAAAACAACGGCCTTGTGAATATGATGTTTTCTCTTCCAATTGAAAAAAGCATGCTTGCAAAGGAAATGTAGGGGTTATGGAGCTTTTCGCCAAAAGTGAACATATAGCCGGTATTTTTCCCTAATCATGTAGGTTTTCGAGAGAATTTTAGGAGATTTTACATATGTTCACAGACACAAGCCCCAGTATTTCCACTGGAGATGTTGAGGGCTTGAAAGATTGAACTGTTCAAGAATGTAAAGTTTCAACTGACTTTTTTTCAATCGGTGGGCAATTATATTATTGTAAGAGTTACCAATTGGAGAATATTTAATCATCAATAGTACCAACAACCAAAAGGAGAAAAGAGCTCCAGTGGAAATATAGGGGTGAGCCCCTCAGTCTATATGTCATGTGTTTTGGCTACTTCTTGTGCAGCAGCTAATCTCGCTATTGGAACCCTATAGACTGAACATGAAACGTAATCTAGACCAATCACACTGCAGAACCTGACTGACTCTGGGTCACCACCATGTTCACCACAAATGCCCACCTTCAAGTTTGGTCTAGTTTTTCTTCCTTCTTCGACTGCAATCTTCATTAGCCTGCCTACCCCATCTTTGTCTAGTGTTTCGAATGGGTTGAAGGTCAATATTCCTTTTTCAAGATATCTTGGGAGGAACTTATTTTCAGCGTCTTCTCTCGAGAAAGAGTAGGTTCCCTGTGTTAAATCATTGGTTCCGAATGAGAAGAATTCTGCGAATTCAGCTACTTTATCTGCTGTTAAGCAGCTTCGGACAACCTCCATCATTGTTCCAAAGCTGTATTTTACTTGAACCCCGCTTCTCTCCATCACTTCGTTTGCGACCATGCCAAGTAGCTGTTTGATGTTGCTTAACTCTGAGGCAAGAGAAACCTGGGGGACCATAATTTCAGGCTTGACATCGTAACCTTGCTTGATCAATTCTGCAGCTGCCTCAATTATTGCTCGGGTCTGCATCTCATAGATTTCAGGGTTCGTTGTTCCCAGTCGCACCCCTCTATGCCCCATCATCGGGTTGACTTCAACCAAACCTTTGACCTTTCTCAAGGTCTCTTCCTTCTCTCTCGTATTGAGGTTTCTGGCTTTCATATTCGCGATCTCACGAAGCAGGCCCTCTATTGAGGGAAGAAACTCATGTAGCGGAGGATCAAGAAGGCGTACAGTCACCGGTAGGCCATTCATTACCTTGAAGATCTCTATGAAGTCCTTCCTCTGAATCGGTAGCAGTACTGACAGTGAGTCATTCCTTTCCTCATCACTCTCTGCGAGGATCATTTTTTGAACTATTGGGAGTCTATCTACAGCGTTGAACATTCTCTCTGTTCTGCAGAGACCTATGCCCTCTGCGCCGAACTCTCTCGCCTTCTTTGCATCCTCCGGCGTGTCAGCGTTGGCTCTTACGCCAAGTTTTCTCTTTTCGTCGGCCCATCGAAGTACTTGTTCAAGTTCTCTTGGAAGCTCAGGATCGATCGTGGGAACTTCGCCGAGATATACTGAGCCGATACTTCCATCAATAGTTATGATGTCTCCTTCCTTGACGTTTATGTCTCCTATTTTGAAAAGTCTGAGGTGACTATCTATCTTTATCTGCTCGCAACCGGAGACACAAGGTTTACCCATCCCTCTTGCAACAACTGCTGCATGCGAAGTCTTCCCTCCCCGCGAAGTCAAGACTCCTTGAGCAGCGAAGAAGCCGTGAATATCTTCCGGCCTCGTCTCTTCCCTGACGAGAATTACCTTCTCTCCCTTCGAGCCGAGTTCAGCTGCGGTGTCAGCGTCGAAGACCACTTTGCCTGAAGCAGCACCAGGGGAGGCAGCTAGACCTGACGCAACAGGTTTCTCCGGAGACTTGGGGTCAATAGTCTTATGGAGGAGCTGCTCAAGCTGCTCCGGTCTAACTCTGAGAAGAGCCCCATCTTTGGTGATGATGCCTTCATTGTGCATGTCGACTGATGTCTTGATAGTCGCTAGGGCATTCATCTTTCCGTTTCTCGTTTGAAGAACGTAGAGCTTCCCCTTCTCGATAGTAAATTCAAAATCTTGTATTTCCTTGTAATGCCTCTCAAGGATCTCGCGAACTCTGCACAACTCCTCATGACTTTGCGGTAATTCCTTCTTCATCTCTATTATTGGCTTGGGTGTTCTGATGCCCGCTACAACATCTTCTCCTTGCGCATTTGTGAGATATTCACCGTAGAAGATGTTCTCACCCGTCCCTGGATCCCTCGTGAAGGCTACGCCGGTCGCAGAGTCTGCACCCATGTTGCCGAAGACCATGGTTTGAATATTGACGGCGGTTCCGTTGGCCATCTCCGCTGTTATCTTGTTGAACTTTCGGTAATCGACAGCCCTCTTCCCCATCCATGAACTAAAGACCGCCTCAATAGACATCTCTAGTTGTTCGTAGGGATCGTTGGGAAACTCTCTGCCGGCCTCTTCCTCACATAATTTCTTGAATTCTTTGACGATCTCTTTTAGTGCCTGAGGCGTGAGGTCGGTGTCGAACTTGGCGTTGTACCTATTCTTGAATTCCTCAAGTTTCCCGTCGAATTTTTCTCCGTCTGCACGCATCGCTATTCTTGAGAATAGTTGTATCAGACGTCTGTAGCAGTCGTAGGCAAATCTTTCGTCGCCAGTCTGTTTGGCAAGTCCGACTACAGTTTCATCATTGAGCCCCAGATTTAGAATGGTATCCATCATTCCGGGCATTGAGAGTGCAGCGCCGGATCGAACCGAGACGAGTAACGGGTTCTTTGGATCGCCAAACTTCTTTCTAGTCTTCCTTTCTACGGTGGCTATGTGTCTTCTGATTTCATCCATCAGGCCTTTCGGTAGTTTTCTTCCCCCCTCATAATATTCGAGGCACACTTCGGTTGTGATGACGAAGCCTGGGGGAACTGGCAGGCCTATCCTAGTCATCTCGCAGAGTCCAGCGCCTTTTCCGCCGAGTAGCTTCTTGTTTTTGCCGTCGCCCTGCTCAAAGTCGTAGATTCTCATCGAGCGTCACTAGTCACTATATTGTCACGGTTGCTCTAAACGTAACGTAAGCTAGGATATCTGAGTCATATTTAATCGTAGTTGTATCCCGTCGTTGCTCTTTGGCTGACTTGCAGTCAATCTTAGGACCAGACATCTAGTTTTCCACTGTTTTCTATTGGGTTTGATGTACAGAAATTCTTAATATTTCTGTAGAGGGAGTTGCGGTAGCGCTGCTGGAGGACAGGTTTTGCCTAGCTCTGAGGCTCTCGAGGGAATCTTTGAAAGGTTCTTGTCCGGGAGTACCATATTCTTGAACCGAGAGGTTCTCAGGCATGACTATGTCCCAAAAGACCTTCCCCACCGTCATCAAGAGGTTGACCGGTTGGGAAGGATCTTGGCTCCAGCCTTGACTCTCTGCAAGGTCTCTAATATCTTCATATATGGAAAGACGGGCACTGGCAAGACTGCTGTAGTGAAGCATGTACTCGATAATCTAGGGAATAAGGCGAGTCAGTTAGGGGCCAAACTGAGGTTATCGTACGTCAACTGTAGACTTGCCGGCACGAACTACAGAGTCATGGCAGAGATCTGCCGTTCCATTGGGATTCAGGTTCCGTTCACAGGGTTGGCTGTCGGCGAGATCTTTGACAGGTTCAAGGGGGGGATCAATAAGGCGAGATTCTGTCTCTTGATCGTTCTGGACGAGATCGACGTTTTGGTGAAACGGCGTGAGGAGAACAGTCTGCTGTACGAGTTGACGAGAATAAACGAGAGTTTACATGGAGGCTGGGTAGGTCTTGTGGGGGTCTCCAATGACTTACATTTCAAGGAGTTTCTTGATCCTCGGATTCTGAGTTGTCTCGGAGAGGAGGAGGTTATATTCAAGCCCTACTTAGCCGACGAACTCTATAACATCCTGCAGGCCAGAGCTAAGATGGCGTTCCATGAGGCTCGTCTTAAAGAATCCGCGGTCAGACTCTGTGCGGCGCTTGCAGCTGGTGAGCATGGAGACGCCCGGAGAGCCCTTGATCTTTTACGTATCGCAGGTGAGCTGGCGGAGCGTAGTGACGCTGAAGAGGTGACGGAAGAACACGTTAGGATTGCGCAGAGGAAGGTCGAGCACGACCGAATAACTGAGGTCCTGACTTCGCTTCCACTCCACTCGAGGCTGGTCTTACTCAGCGTATTTCTGTTTAGAAGTCATTCACCTGACGACGCCGTTACGGGTGACATCTACGCTATCTACCAGGAATTATGTGGAGAGGTCAAGGTTGACTCGCTGACTCAGAGGAGAGTTAGCGGACTGATAAGTGAACTTGATATGATGGGTGTCCTCAACGCTAGGGTAGTGAACTTTGGAAGGTATGGAAGAACCAAGAAGGTGCGGTTGGGAGTCTCGGAGAGGGCGGTTGTTGAGGCCTTGTCTGAAGACGGTCTGCTAAGGCCAATGTTCCACTATACGCCTCATTCGCTGAGAAGGACTACTGGATTCCCGAGATAGTTGCTTCCTCATGTAAGAAGTTTATCATGCTCAGATTCATTGTTTGAAGGTTTAGGACGGGCATGATCCCCGGTGTGGGGTCGAGCCCCATTCTCTTCTGGTACTGGGTCTGTTCCTGCCAGGCGCCACAGTTGACTATTAGGGTGCCTCTGTAGGTTGAGTTTTTGGCAACGTGAATGTGGCCGGCTTGGAAGACGTCTGGTGGCTGGGTGATGACGAGGCGGTCCCTGTTCTCGGGGGCTAGCGAGGTTCTCGCTCCGTATTCAGGCGCCAAGTGTCTGCACTTCAGCAGGTACTCCATGGCCTTCTCGGGCGTTCTCAGGCTTAGGTTGGGGATCCTCGCTATTACGTCGTCCAGACTTCTTCCGTGGTACAGTAGGAAGTGAACTCCGTGCAGTTTGATCTCTGAAGGGTTGCCTAGGCTCTTCACGTTTCTAACCTCGTAGATTGGTTCTGCAAATTCTTTGGGTATTGCTGGTTGAGGGAGGGCTTGCCTGACGGCGTCGTGATTGCCGGGGACGATTACGACCTCTATGTAGTCAGGTATCTGTTCAATGTATTGGGCTACGTGTCTGTACTGCTGGTAGATGTCGGTGATGGCGAGTTCTTCTTCTTGGCGGGGGTAGACGCCTATGCCGTCCACTAGGTCGCCGGCTATTAAGACGTATTTGGTCCTTGATGCGGCGTCGACCTGTCTTGAGTTTCCAACTTTTCCGTTGAGCCACATGATCAGCCTTTCGAAGGCGTCGTGGCAGAAGGTTTTGCTGCCTAAGTGGATGTCTGAGAGGAGGACCACGTTGATTGGTTGGTCGGCGCTGGCCGGTCTCTTCTCTGGAACATCTGGGAAGAGTATCTGTTCAGCTATGAAGAGGTCGTTTCTGCCGTGCACCGCCTCTATTCCGATAACTTGGTCCAAGGTGACCCTTTGTGCTGTTTCGTATAGTTCTCGGTTTCCATGTTTGGGTACCATCAATGTTGCCGAGTTTTCTGTGTCTTCGATCTCTATGAAGATTTGATTTGGACGTTCGCGCTTGTCCATGACGATGGCTATCATCTTCACTTTCTCGCCGTACTTCGTCTCAAGGGCATCGGTGATGTTGCCTGCGTCTTTGAAGTCGAGTCTCTCACGGAGGATCCTAGAGAGTTTTTCAAATCTGTCTTTGAAGTACTGGTTGAAGTCGCTTATCGTCCCGCTTGATTCCGCTCTCTCATTTCCGTCTCGGAGAATCTCTAAGTCACTGCTGATCTCTTTTGCCAGTGGAATCAGTGATCTTAGTTCAACTCTTGTCGTCGCGACTTCTTTTTCGTGAGTGATTTCCTTTAGGGCTTTCTCGATCACATCACGTGTGATAACGACCGGTTTGGGATACTGTCCTTCCGCCTCCCTTAGCGATTCGGCGATGACGGAACTGAAGTACTCCTCGTCCTGTAGGATCTTAAGAAGCTCGAAGGCCTCGGCTTGGAGCTGGTAACCCGCAAGGATGATCTCTTCGATTGCTTCTCTGAGTCTCTTGGACAACGAGGCCTTCCCCTTGTTTGAGACTTGGGGTTTGTTGGAGTTTCAGGGGGTTCTGCTAACTAGGGGCTAGTGGGACTCGGTACTTATCTATATTCTGAGCTGGAGATCTCTATCGAGGTTTAGGAGGCATTATCTTTACCGTTTTCTGTCAAACATGGGTATATGTTGTTGATTATTATTAACATATTTGTGCCTATGTTACTGGCTAGGGGCTGGTTTGAGAGGCATAGTTGAGGGTTTCTTGATCTGCTTAAATTTTGGTGAAGGCCTCCTTTTGGAGACTTACATTGGAGGATATTGCGGAATACGCCGTCAACTATGCTGGCGGCTTAGGCTCGACGTACGCTGAAGCTAGAGTCGAGAAGGTAGTGAATAACGCAACCACCATCAAGAATGGAAGGCCCCAGTTCTCAGGCTTCCTCAGGGAGATGGGCATAGGCGTCAGACTGATCATAGACGGCGCACTTGGTTTCGCATCAACGAACGAACTCAGTAAAGGTAGTGTTGCTGAGGCTGTCTCGTCAGCGGCATCCATGGCCGGTGCTGCCGCGGATACTTTGAAGAAGCCTGTTCCACTTTCTGATGCAAAGGCGAGCCGAGATAGGTGGGTGGTCAGGCCGAAGCGTAGGCTTGGTTCTTTCAGCGTAGAGGACAAGCTCAAGACTCTCTTCGATGTGGATAAGTCTCTCAGATCTTTTAGAGGCGTTAAGTTTCCCGCAAGACTTCTGACTTTGACAGAGACTGTTACGGAGAAGACCTTTCTCAATAGTGAGGGAACATGCGTAACCTCGAAGGTTCCCAGAGTCTCCTTCACTTATATGTTGACTGCATACAGGCCAGGCAAAGGTACGGCTCAAAGGTTCAATAAGAAGGGTGAGAGTTGCGGTTGGGAGACTCTCTCATCATGGGATTTGACTGAGCTCGTCTCTGAGGAGGCGAGAGTCCTCGCGTCTGTTTTGGTTGAAGGGAGGAAGCCTCCAAGGGGTGAGATTGACGCGGTCTTGGGAAGTGAGGTTGTAGGGATCATTTGTCACGAGTCGTGTGGACACCCTTTCGAGGCTGACCGTATACTTGGGAGGGAGGCAGCTGCTGCAGGTGAGTCGTTCATGAGTGTTGAGATGCTGGGGAGAAGACTTGGGAGCGATGAGGTGACTGTGGTCGATGACCCAACGATTCCTAGCTCTTACGGTTACTATCTCTATGATGATGAGGGGGTTGAGGCCTCAAGGCGTGAACTCATAAAGAACGGTGTTGTGAATGCTTTTCTGCATAATAGGGAGACCGCTGCTGAGCTTGGGGTTCAGAGCAACGGGTCGGCCCGCGCCATTTCCTATAGTCGAGAGCCGATAGTCAGGATGTCCAACACCTACATGGATACTGGGGACTACGGTTTTGAGGAACTGGTTGGATCGGTCTCGAAGGGTGTTTACATCAAGAGTTTCATGGAGTGGAACATAGACGACCGGAGATTCAATCAGCGCTACGTGGGTCTGGAGGCCTATCTGATAAGGAAAGGAGAGTTGACGCAACCTGTACGTAACCCAATCCTTGAGACGACTACACCCCGCCTCTACATGAGTGTAGACGCTGTTGGAAGGGAGATTTCTTTCAGCGCAGCGACCTGTGGAAAAGGGGATCCGCAGCAGGGGGTTCCTGTCTGGACAGGCGGCCCGGACATAAGGGTGAGGAGGATCAGGTTGGGAGGACTCTAATATGTCGTCGGCGGATTTGGTTTCATTCGCGGTCAAAGAAGGCAGAAGGGGAGGGGCGGACGACGTCGCCGCCGTCTGCATGAGAGAGAACATGAAGATGATAAGGTTCTCGAATAACAGGGTCACTGTGACCCAGGCCTGGCTCTCGTCAATACTGAGCGTCATGGTCGCGATCAGGAAGAGAGTGGCGATAGGAAGCGTCGAGGACCTCTCGCGGGGCTCAGTCAAGCAATCACTGAAGGACCTCATCAGGATCGCCGAATCCACCGGGCCGAACAAGGACTATGCAGGTCTTCCCCGAGGCCAATTCAAGTACAGAGCCTCGGAGCCGAGCCTTCCCTCGCCCGAAGGCTCCACATTGGTGGATCACGTGAAGGTTGCGGTTGAGAGCGTGGTCTCGAACGGCGCGGAGAGGGTTGCGGGCGCCCTAGTATTCAGGAGGGTGGATACTGAGATAGAGACCTCGGCCGGCGCCTCAGGCAGCGATGCCTCGTCGTCTCTGGAGATCTCTGTCAG